>Ga0306920_100000116_pt1 | contig 94286 bp, 69 predicted proteins | sample flu12Cox44000170_FD_204666 | JGI IMG/M metagenome (GOLD analysis project Ga0306920, IMG submission 204666) | Lab enrichment of tropical soil microbial communities from Luquillo Experimental Forest, Puerto Rico - flux4day.12C.oxic.44.000.170 (v2)... | ecosystem: Environmental > Terrestrial >...
TAAAAAGAAGGGACTCCGAGTGGCATTCGATTGCTTCAAAGGCCGGGACGCAATTGTAGTTTCCGCTCAACAGGTGGCAGTAGACGAATCTTGACAGCCATTCTTCACCGGCGTTGCCGCTTGTAGTGCCTGAGATGAAGTTATCGCCTGCCGGATCGGAATATCCAGTAGGTGAAGCAAGGAATATTGAAGAAAATGGCGAACCCCATTGCCCGGATTGCGAAATTGCCAGCTATACTTGGTGCGGTTCGGCAAGTTTTTGCCGAAAGACAGACTCGATTTGTGGGATTTCGGACAATTAGTGGTCAAAATTGACCCATTTCATCAAACTGTGAACACGTCGCAGTCGGATCTTGATCGATCGCAACACCTTGTGCTGATGTATCTTGTAGAAAAATTGGAAAAAATGCGGTGATCGGAAAACCGTTGGCATATTATATGCTAGATTAAGGAAACCGGAATCGGAGACGGTCGTAGAGGTCGGCGACGAGAAGAGAACTGTACGGAGTGGAAGCCGGATTGTCCGGCTGAAAAAGTGTTCCGGGAAAAGGATTCCCGTGGTAACGACCGGCACTGACGACGCATTTAGAGAGAGGTAACGAGCGATGGCACGACGAGACGCCTTGCTACGGTTGCACAAAACCCTCATGGCCCGCGGTGCCGCTTTGCGGAAGACATTGGCGGGCGAATTGGCGGATTTGCGGCTTAAATCCACTGATTCTGGGGATAGCGCAGATCAGGCCTTTGATGCCGGGAGCGAAGAGGTCGCATCCCAACTGGCCCAGCTGGAGGCCCGGGAGCTAAGCCAAATTGAACGCGCATTAGCCCGCCTGAAGCAAGGAACATATGGAGTGTGTGAGATCTGCCAGGCCAAAATTCCCGTTGCACGGCTGAATGCCTTGCCCTACAGCACCACGTGCGTGGATTGCCAGCGGGAAATGGAAAACTATCCCGGCTGGGCCGATGGCGAACGGTCGGGAGATTGGCAACGGATTTCTGAATCGGGTTCGGGGGAGGATCACAAAGAGGTGAATCTATCCGAACTAGAAATGGATCTAACCGCGAACCGCTGATTGCGCAAAAAGGAGTTTTTTCGCGATCAGTTCTTATTCTGCGGCAAAAAACAAAGCCCGCGGTCTTCGGACCGCGGGCTTTGTGCGTTTTATAGGGACAAGCTCCCGCTGAATTTTCCAAGCTCAGGCCGGATTTTCTCAATCCCGACGATTCGGCCGTTTACAATTGAGTGACGCCTCGTTTGGATCCCGGATGCAAATCCTTTCATAATCTCGGGAGCGAGTGAAGGCGATAGAAATTGACATCTCTTAGCAGGGTGCTGTTGCCATGAACCGATTTCTGCTGGTGCTGTTATTGGGTTTCGGTACCTTTTTGGGGAGCCAGGCCACGGTGATGTTGTGGTCGTTTGCCCAAGCCCCCGCTGCAGCGCAGCCCGCGGCACCGGAGCATTTGGCCGCTCCGATCAGCGACGTGCTCAAGCTAAGCGATCGCTTTGAGCAAATTGCCCGAAAAGTTTCCCCGGCTGTAGTGTATGTCGAAGTGATCAAGCCCGGTTCGTCGGCACCGAACCTGAACAGCAAAGCGAAACCGATCGAGGAATCCGGTTCGGGAGTCATAATTCGCCGCGAGGGCGCGAAGGGATTTCTGGTATTGACGAACAACCACGTGATTTCTCAGGCCACGCCGGAACAAATTACCATCAACCTAGCGGACGGCAAACTGGTTCATCCACAACAAGTCTGGACGGATCCGGAATCGGATGTCGCTGTAATGTCCCTGGAAGGAGTGGAAAACCTCGCGAGCGCAACGCTGGGCAATAGCGATGAGGCTCGAGTCGGCCAATGGGTGTTGGCCATCGGGAGTCCGTTCGGACTGAATCAGACGGTTACGCACGGCATTGTCAGCGCCCGAGAACGCGGCCAAATAGGCCTGGGAAACACTATTCGGATCAAGGATTTTCTGCAAACGGACGCGGCCATCAATCCAGGTTCGAGCGGCGGGCCCCTGGTAAATCTAGACGGGCAAGTAATCGGAATCAATACGGCCATTGCTTCACAAAACGGCAACAACAGTGGAGTAGCGTTCAGTATTTCCATCAACCTGGTGAAACGAATCATGAAGCAGCTTCTGGAGAATGGGGCAGTGACCCGCGGCTATCTCGGGATGCAGCTTGCACAATCGTTCGAAGCAGCAGATGCGTTGAGGCTTGGATTGGACCGGGTGCAGGGGGCCCTAGTTGAAACGATTTACCAGGAAACCCCAGCGGCCGCTGCCGGCTTGCGTGCCGATGATGTGATACTGCAATTGGACAAAGCTGCGATTCGGAATGAAAACCAATTGATCAATATGGTCAGTGCCTTGCAGCCGGGGTCCAAAGTGCGGATTCATGTCTGGCGGGAGCGCAAATTGGTGACCGTGGAAGCGGTAGTCGGTGAATGGGCCAAAGCGCAAAATCGGTTCCGCATTGGCCGATAAGGAACTGCCGCTGTAACTCAATAACCGGGATCAATCTTCGTCGCGTTGATTGCGAAGGTAAAAGAACAAGCCGACGAGGCCGATCAAAGCAACCACCATGAGGCCCATGAACCACCATTCCTGCATGAATGCCATTTGCTAGTTCCTTTCAGGCGAAAGAAATTAAGAAAAGGTAGGACTTAGTCGATTGGGGATTGTATTATTTACTTCCCACTATCTTTCAAACCCTTTTAACAAAAAAACCGGTTTTAGAAGGAAGGGAAGTCGACCTTGCGCGCATGCGTGTGCGGTTGCAATCGACTCCGAAGTGCCGCCTGCGAATTGGTCTTGCTTTCTTAGACCAGTCGATCTAATAATAGATTGTTTGGTCTAACCGAGAAATGTGCTGGATTTTCTGCGTGCTAGTTATAATCCCGAAAGGAGAGCGTTGCAGTCTGTATGAAAATGGCGCGGATCGACATACGAAGTATTCGGCAGGAACAAATCATTGAGGCCGCAGTGGCTGTCATTGCGGAGCAAGGTTTGCCGAATCTATCCCTTTCGGAGATTGAAAAAAAAACCGGGATGAGCCGGGGGCAATTGACTTATTACTATCCGGCCAAGGAAGACATCCTGATCGCGGTTTTTGACCGGCTCCTGGAATTGATGTACCAAAGGATCGGCACCCCGAAGACGCAGGATTGTACCGAACCGGGCGGCCTAGAATTGGTACGGCATCTATTCGAGAAATTGCTGGTGCAACCGCCGGTAAGTCCGGAGTTCCATACCTTGCAATTCACGTTTCTGGCCCAAATTGGACATCGGGAGGATTTTCGCGAGAGATTGGCGACCTTGTATGGGGAATGGCGCGGGAATATGGCCCAACGACTGGCGCTCGATTTGGCGAAAAATCCCAAGGCCAAACGGGTCTCCCCGAGAGCTCTGGCGACTCTGATCCAGGCGATATTGCATGGCCTGGCCATGCAGGCAGCCGCCGACCCCAACGCTTTTGATCGTGAGGAAATGCTTAGACTATGCCTGAGAACAATCGGGGAGATTATGGAAGGCCGACCTGCAAATTTGAATCCAGTGAGAGTCGACCATGAATGAAAAAATGGACAAAGAGCCTGCCTGGATGATTTCGGAAGCAGAGCCAATAGCCGACGGCAAACCGGGAACGCTAAGTGATCGGGTGCGCTCCTTGCGTTTGCCAACCGGGATGAGCGAAACGATGGCCCGGCGCGCCAGGGTGCCCTGGGTACTATGCCTGGTATTCCTGTGCACCAGCGGGTATCTCGCGTACGAGAAGTATCTGCGGCCGGCGCCGCCTGTCAATCCGGAGGAGTTGAAGCCAATCAGCCTGGGCGATAAATCCGGTAGCCGGGAAATTGCTTCCTCGGGCGAGGTCGCACTGGAGTCCAAGGGATGGATTATCCCCGTGCATCGCATACAAATCAGCCCTAAAGTAAGTGGTATGGTGATGAAACTGAACATCGAAGAGGGCAAGCGCGTGAAGAAAGGCGATGTGCTGGCGGAACTGGAGACCGTCGATTATCTGGCGGACCGGGACCGGGCCAAGGCGGCGCTGGAATTGGCCCGTAAGAAACTGGAAGAACTGCAAAACGGGAATCGTCCGGAGGAAATCGAAGCTTCCCGGGCGGAACTGGAAGAGAATAAGGCGCAGCGCGATCAACTGCTCCTGGAATGGAAACGCAACGACAATTTGCAGTCGGCAGTGGCCATGCGCGATTATGAAAAGGCCTATGCCGATTACAAGTCCATGGAGCGGCGGGTCGACCGCATGCAACGAAATTTCGAACTCATGAAACTCGGGCCGCGGCAGGAGCGCATCGATCAGGCGAAATGGGATGTAAGAGTGGCGGAAGAGGAATTGAGAAAGTGCCAGTGGCGTCTGGACAATTGCACGGTCACGGCACCGATTTCCGGCACCATATTGACCAAGGACGCCGAGGAAGGAAATATTGTCAACCAGTTGTCGTTTAATCTCAAGGGAAGCCTCTGCGATATGGCGGATTTGTCGGACCTGGAAGTGGAACTCGATATCCAGGAAAGGGATGTCAGCAAGGTTTTTATCGGGCAAGACTGCCGGGTGCGCTCGGAAGCTTTTCCGGATCGATTTTATAGCGGCGTGGTTTCTCGTTTGATGCCGATTGGCAACCGGGGAAAGGGAGTACTGCCGGTCCGAGTCAAGCTGACTGTGCCCAAGGAGGAAGAAGGCGTCTATTTGAAGCCGGAAATGGGAGCGATCGTGTCGTTTTTGAAAAAGTAGGCAACTGGGGGAGTGACATGGCGGCGGAAGCGATTGTGCGCGTTAGTGAAGTGCACAAGTTTTTCCGGCGGGGCAGCGAGCAAATCGATGTCTTGAACGGACTCAATCTAGGAGTTGCGACAGGTGAGTTCTTGGGGCTGATGGGTCCGAGCGGTTCCGGCAAAACCACTCTTCTGAACTTGATCGCCGGGTTGGACACGCCCAGCCAGGGAGATATCTGGGTGGGAGGTGAGCGGGTGTCGCGCATGACCGAGGGCCAACTGGCGCGGTGGCGGACACGGCATATCGGTTTCATTTTTCAGTTTTATCACTTGCTGCCGGTGCTGACAGCATATGAGAATGTCGAGCTGCCGCTGTTGCTCTTGCCGATGACAGCAGCGCAGCGAAAACAGCAAGTCATGACCGCCCTGGAGCTGGTCGGTCTGTCGGATCGCCTAAAACACCGTCCCGGGCAGCTTTCCGGCGGCCAGCAACAGCGCGTCGGCATCGCCCGCGCCATCGTAACTGATCCGACTTTAATCGTGGCGGATGAACCGACAGGTGACCTGGATGCCCGATCGGCAGAGGAAATTCTGCACCTGATGGCCCTTTTACAAAAGGACCTCAAGAAGACCATTATCATGGTAACCCACGATCCGCGGGCGGCGAAGCGCGCCCAGCGGATTCTGCACCTGGAAAAGGGCAAACTCGTTACGGACGGAGCGCCAAGCGATGCAGTACTTTCTCACCCTTGAGCGGTTTCTGCGCTTTCTAAAGCAAAACCCTCAGTATGGACCCCCGATGATCGCCGGCAGTGCCGGGGTATTGCTGGTACTGGTCTTCGTGGGATACTGGTTCCACAAGTATTGGTATCTGCTATTAAAGAGTTTAACGCGGAATTTGTTACGAACAGGATTGAGTGCCCTGGCGGTGTTTGTGTTGGCGATCGTGGTGACGCTCGTCTGGACGATTTTGGTCGTCCTGGACGTAGTGATGACCGAGAAGGCCAAAGACTTCAAGGCGATCGTGACGGAGCGCTGGCAAGTTCCCAGCCGCATGCCGATTGCTTATGCGCCGTCATTGAAAGAAGGCGCCGCCTCAAAACCGGGTGATTTGAAGCCGGATGACAATATGAGCTGGCAATTCTACGGCGGGACGCTTGATCCGGAAAAGCGAACCTGGGAAAACACGCTTTTCTTTTTCGCCATGGAAGCCGACAAGATCATCCCAATGATGGATGACCTGGAAAACCTGAATCCGGTTTATGTGAAACGATTGATGGAAAATAAGCAAGGCGCCATCCTTGGCCGAGAGCGGCTGAAAAGGCTTAACAAGGGGATCGGCGATCGGTTTACGGTGGTCAGTATGAGCCATAAGGGCATCGACCTTGAATTTGAAATAGTCGGGGAATTTCCTGCTGGGCGCTATGACTCCAGCGCGGTGATGAACGGAAATTACCTCGTCGATGCCATGGACGCGTACCCCACGACTCACAACGGCGCCAAACATCCGATGGCGGACAAGAGCCTGGGCTTGGTCTGGTTCAAAGTTCCCGATTCCGATGCGTTCAGTAAAGTAGCCGAGCAAATCATGTCGTCCAGCCTATACACCTCTCCCGCGGTAAAGGTGGAAACGGCTTCGTCCGGTATCGCCTCTTTTTTGGAACCGTACAAGGACCTGCTCTGGGGCTTAAAGTGGTTGCTAGTCCCCGCCCTACTGGTGACGATGGCCCTGATCGTCGCCAATGCTATCAGCATCAGTGTGCGCGAGCGGCGGACGGAAATGGCGGTTTTGAAAGTCATCGGTTTCACGCCCGGCCGAATTCTGGGGCTTGTTTTGGGAGAAGCATTTCTGGTGGGCGGAGCGAGCGGGCTTTTAAGTGCCGCGGTTTTATATGGAGCGATCCACGTTGGGATGGGAGGATTTCCGTTCCAAATTGCGTTTTTTCCGAAATTTGATATTTACGTTGATTCCTTATGGTGGGGATTCCTGTTTGGGACAATTACATCGCTTGCGGGCAGCATCGTTCCTGCCTGGAGCGCGCGCACGATCAAGGTCTCCGAAGTGTTTGCGAAGGTAGCCTGATAATGCACAGCAACCTAGCAATTTCTCCACGTCTGATCATGATCTTGGGGGCAGGCCTTGCCGTGGTTGTCATTGCATTCGTGATTGGTAAAGTTCCGATAAGTTATAACATTCGCAATCTGACAATCCGATGGAAAACCACGATCCTCACCGGGTTGGCCTTCACCCTGGTGGTATCGCTGTTGACAGTCATGCTTGCTTTTGTCAATGGCATGGCGGCGATGACGGAGGGAAGTGGGCATCCGGAAAATGTGATTGTCCTCTCTGACGGAGCGACCGATGAGTCGTGGAGCACGTTGCTAAAGACCGATTTGAGCGACGTAGATAGGGTCAAGGGAATTCTGATCGATGCGGAAGATCGACCCCTGTGCAGCCAGGAGGTTTACATTATTGCCTCCCAAACGAAGAAACCCGGGCCAGGCCAGCCGGAAAGGCGGCGCTTTGTGCAAGTTCGTGGCATTGATGATCCCAGCATTGCCGCCCAAGTCCACGGCATAGATTTGTTGCCCGGCGGGTCGTGGTTCTCCGAAGCGGGCGTGGAGGGACTGCCGAAGGCAGACGGAAAAGAACAGGAAACAGCAGTCCAAACGGTTATCGGCGAGGGAGTCGCGCGAGAGCTCGGCAAGGATCTGCATAAGGAGCGGTTGCAACCCGGAGATGTATTTGAACTCGGGCCAAAAAAGTGGAAGGTCACGGGTGTCATGAAATCTTCGGGATCGACATTCGGCTCGGAAGTGTGGGCTAAACGGAGCTACGTTTCGTTGCTCTACGGCAAGGAAACCATCTCCACGATCTCCCTGCGAACCGGCGGCGCGGAAACCGCCAAGGCAGTGGCCACGGAACTGACCAATAATTTCAAGAAGGCAAACCTCCAAGCGCAGACAGAGACGGAGTACTACGCGAAATTGACGGCGACAAACAAGCAGTTCTTGTTCGGCGCCCTCTTCGTCACGGTGATCATGGCGTTCGGCGGCATTTTCGGTGTCATGAATACGATGTTTGCGGCGATCAGCCAGCGAACGAAAGACATCGGCGTCTTGCGCATCCTGGGGTTCGGCCGGCGGCAAGTGTTGGTTTCCTTTCTTTTGGAAACGATGTTGATTGCCTTTACTGGCGGGGTCCTGGGCTGTGCGCTTGGTTCCCTGGCACATGGAGTCACAGCAAGCAGCATTATCAGCGGGGGCCAGGGAGGATTTGGCAAGACGGTGATTTTAAGGCTCGTGGTCGATGCCAACACCCTGGCCGTTGGAATGATGTTGACTCTCGTTATGGGAGTGGCGGGCGGCCTGTTGCCGGCGCTTTCGGCAATGCGGTTGCGGCCCCTGGAATCATTAAGGTAGCCGGGGTTTCGCCCGTGTGGTCGACTTGAGAAATCCAATCGCGCAAGATCTTGATCGCCTGACGAACATCATCGACGGAAGAAGTGGGCGCCATGGGACGGCCGATGACGACCCGGATGGATTTACCTCCTCGGGAATGCGCTGCCGGTTCATTTTTTTTGGCGGGCGACCCGCAGAATACTGGTAACAAAATAGCGCCGTTTTGTCCTGCCAACGCCTGAAAAAGACGAGCCGTCTCGTGGGATAGTCCCGGATTTTCCACCGTCAGGCCGAGCACGTCTCCGGAAAGGAGTGTCTGGCCGGCGATTTGCCGAGTATTATCCCATGCTTGAGAATCAATTGCACCGCCACGTAACACGATCATGCCCGTCTGGCGGGCCAAGTAACGCAGCAACGGCCGGGGTTCATCGTCCTCATCTGTTTCGACCAGGACAAATCGGGTATACCGGTCCGTGGCGGCCAGTACCAGCATGCAATCCTGGAAACGGACACAGTTGGTGGCCAGAATCACCGGGCCATTGCTCGGCAAATTATTCAAGCCGATGACTTTGAGCCGATAGCGGCCATGGGTTCGAAGCCATAGTACCGACCGGACAATAAAGTCGGGCAACTGGCGGCACAAGAGCAGGAGAATGGCCAGGGTCATGGCTGCGGCGGCCAAGAAAAGATAGCGCGGTAAAATCTCGTTATCGTACGCTGGGACAAGGGCAGACTCAGCAGGTCGGATCATGAAATGGTCGACGGGAGTTCCTTCCCGTGCCAGCGTATACCGGGTGACGATGACTTCCGAGCCGGGTTGATCGTCCGTGCGACTTTTCAAGCCGGTGCCGAGATCAATCGGGCCTTCGCCGACTTCGGCCTCTTCGATGCGCCAATTGGGAGCAGCATCCTCGTTTTCATCGAGCGGCTTTTCTCGAGGAATTTCGACAATTTGGGACACATTCGCCTTGCGGACCTTGAAATAGGTCGGGCGGCCGTTGCGGTATTGCAAATCGAGGAGCTCGCCGCGGGCGAATTCTTCTTGCGGCACCTCCGGAGCGAGCCCGGAGCGATTGGCGAGTGTTACCAGGAAGTAAAACAAAAACGAAGCAATAATCGCCCCGGTCACATTGATAAAGTTGCTGGTGGCGATGAGATCGCCCTTACTGGTTTTCGGCGCGCGATGCTGAAGCAAGGTATACAGCGGAACAATGTAAAAACCGCTGAAAAAACCGATGAGCACGAGCGCGCCGATAAGACCGGGATTGAAAAACACGGCAAAGGCAGCGACCGCCGTGGCAATGATCATGCCGATTGCGCCCAAAGGCACGAGCCCTAATTCCACTTTTCCGCCGGAAAAGAATCCCGCGAGCGGGCTGCCCATGCCGACGCCCAGGGCCACCGTAGCGACGACCATGCTGGTGTGCAACTCGCTCCAATGAGGATTGCGGGTTTCGCCATGCATATACATTGTGGAGCGCATAAAGGCGACCATGAAAGTAAAGAACGCGATCCCCAACACGGAAAGAGCCAGGGGCCGGGATTGCAACATGATCTGCAGGTTTTCCCACAGCGGCCGAAAAGGATTGGGCCGGAAAACGCGCCGGGGATTCGCTGCCGGCATCGATTGAATCAACATGCTGGCGACGGCACCGATTAGCGCCAGTCCAAACAGAATCAAGCCGATGTAGTATTCCTGTCCCTTGAAAACGCGTTCGTCGGAAAGGATGCCACCGCAAACGGTTCCCAGGATGATTGCCAGGAAGGACGTCGATTCGAGGACGCCGTTACCCTTGGATAGCAGGTGAGGTTGCAGGATTTCCGGCATTACGCCGTACTTGGCCGGAACAAAAAAGGCGCTATGGGTTCCCATCAAAAAAACCGTAGAAAGGACGAGCCACGGCCCGTATTCATTGCCGTGATAGGACCCAAGCCAAAAGCCGCACAACGCAACCGCGGTGATGCCGATTTCGGCAATTTTCCAGACGACCAGCGAATTGCGTTTGCTGTAACGGTCGGCCAGGAACCCAGCGAGGGTGCAAAACACCGCCCAGGGGGCGTAAAACAAAATGGGCATCAGCGTGATGGCCTGCTTTTGGGTCAGGGTGGCATGGTGGATCGCGAAAAACATTGCCGAGGCATGAATGGCCTGATCGTTAAAGGCGGCAAGAAACTGCGCGATAATTAGCCCGATGAACGTCCGTGATTTGAGAGTCGGGGAGGGCTCGAACTGCATAATCGTTCCGGAATCACCAAAGCAACGTAGAATCAAGGGCGATCCATGTTGCCCACTCTACCGAAAACGGGAAAGGCTTCAACCCCTGTCGTCAAGGGTACCTATAAGATCATAGGTTTATTTGTTGCGTTGTTGCAAAAGTCCGGTGATGTCGATCCTTGCGGGGAAAAGGCTGTAGGATATCATTGACCGTGGGGGATGCGTCAACTAAATCAGACTCTCGCTTGGGGTCGTGGCCATGCGCGAACTACTCACAGAGCTTTCGGAAATACTGGACCAGCGCCGGGAATGTGTCTACTGCGCGGTGGTAGAAACGCGCGGCTCGACGCCGCAAAAAGCGGGCGCCGCCATGCTGGTATTCCCGGATGGGAGTCAGCGGGGCACGCTCGGCGGCGGTTGCGTGGAAGCCGAGGTCAAGCAGCGCGCTTTGCGGGTGTTGCACACCCAAGTCGACAAACCCGAGGTGTTGACTTTTTGCCTGGATGATAACTACGGCTGGGACGACGGTCTCATCTGCGGGGGCCGCATGAGCATTCTGGCGGATCCGGTGATCCCGGCCATATCGTCGACGGTATCGCGCCGCTATCCAATTGCCGACAATTACTATCGCTGCTTGCGCCGACTCGTGGAAAAGGGGCTGGGTTGCACAGAAGCAGTCGTGCTGAACGAGCAATCCGCCGAGACGCGGGTCGGCGAGCGGTACTTGTTTGATCATGAAGGAAAACTTGCAGCTGGAACTCGGGTGGCCGATAGTGTCAATGGAACGACGCAACTCCTGGTTGCGGAGGCAATTGCTCGGCAACTGGCGCCGGTGCAAAAACGGCCCGAACCATCCGTGCAGCGGGGTGTCGCCTATCTACCCATTTTGCCGCGGATTACGCTGTTAATCGTCGGCGGGGGCCACGTAGGCCAGGCAGTGGCTCGTTTGGCCGCCGAAGTGGACTTTGATATTTGGGTTCTGGACGACCGTGAGCGCTATGCCGGCCGCGGTCGGTTTCCATCGGCGCGCCGGCTGATGGTTGGCGATATTGGGCCAACACTTCAAGGGCTGGCCGCCACGGACATCAACCCATCGATCTATTGCCTCATTGTCACCCGGGGCCATGCGCACGATGAGGAAGCGCTATACCATCTGGCCAACGCTTCGGCTGGTTATGTTGGCATGATCGGGAGCAAACGGAAGATCAAGCTGATCTTCGAGGATCTCGTCGCCAAAGGCATATCCGACGAAGCGCTGGCAAGAGTGCATGCGCCCCTCGGTTTCGCCATCGGGTCGCAGACGGTAGGGGAAATCGCCGTGAGCATTGTGGCCGAATTGATCGCGTGCCGGAATCTGGGAGCGACGATTCCGGAGGCGCGAATACGGGTTAAACGGTGAAATTCTTGTCAGAGACTTGCAATTTATAAGTATTTAAGGCGGCGGAAGGACGATCGTAAAAGTAGTGCCCCGGTCACGGGCGCTGGCCACTTTTATCGTGCCGCCGTGCATTTCCACAAAAGCCTTGACGAGACTCAAGCCCAAGCCCAAGCCGCGGCGATTGAATTCAAATTGGCCGGAGGAATGGCGCGACACGTTCGTCCGTGTGAAAAAAGGCTCAAAAATGTGCGGCAAGGATTGCGGATCAATCCCCAATCCGGTATCGGCAACCTGGAATCGGCAACCCAGGTCTCGTGTACGGTCTGCGGACAAATGAATTTGGCCGCCATCCGGGGTGAATTTGATGGCATTCAAGAGCAGGTGATCGATGCAGTCACGAATTTTGGCGCCTTCTACCGAAAGAATTCCCAAATCCGGGGCCAATTCCAATTGAAGTTCCTGATGCCGCTGTTCCACGAAAGGCCGGACGTCAGTGACGGCCTCTTGTAAAAGAGCCGCCAGGTCCGTGGGTTGGCGCTCTAGCGGCCTTTCGAACTGTTGCGCGATCAACAGTTTGGTCAATTGGGTGACGAGTTCCTGAAGGCGCAGAGCCGCCTTGTGAGCCCGGCTTAACCAGCCTTTCCACGGCTCTTGTAGACCGGGAGATGCCAGGGCCAATTCGGTCAAACCCAGAAAAATGGTAATGGGAGTACGCAATTCATGGCTGGCAACCTTGATAAAGTTCGATTTCAATTCGCTGCTCCGACTTAGAGCGCGGTTCGCCGTTTCCAGTTGCTGATTTTTGGCCTGCAGTTCCGCCAGGAGGCGGCTGCGCTCCATCAGCAGGTCGTTCTGGCGGGCGGCCTGGCGCACGATGGTAGCCAATTCGTCCGGATCCCAGGGCTTGGTGATATACCTGAAAACGTTTCCCCGGTTGATCGCATCGATCACGGTTTTCAAATCGGCATAGCCGGTAAACAAGAGGCGGGTGATTTCCGGATGTTCTGCCCGAACGCGCTGCAATAGTTCCACGCCCGTCATGTCCGGCATACGCTGATCCGAGAGGATCACCTGCACCGGCTCGTCTCGTAGAATTTGCAGTCCCTCGTGCGGTCGGCTGGCGCCCAATACGCGAAATTCCAGGCGCAGCAAATCCTGAATACTGGCGACGACGTCGGCCTCGTCATCGACGACCAGAATCGTATGCCGCAGCGACATGAAAGAACCTCAATGCTCCGGGTGTTGCCTGCAGCGGCAATGGCACGCGCTCCAAAAACTCACCGCGCGCCTGCCGTATTCTTTGCAACAACCTCGATTTGCGACTTGAGACCCAACTCTTTGGGCTGAATGGGCGGCTGCAGGGGCAAGTTTACAAAGAAACGCGTACCCTGTCCCACTGCCGATTCAAATCGGATCGCACCGCCGTGGTCCTTGACGATTTGATAGCTGATGCTCAAGCCCAGGCCGGTTCCCTGACCGGGAGGCTTTGTGGTGAAAAACGGATCGAACACTTTTTCCCCGATAGCCGGATCAATGCCGCAACCGGTATCCGCGATTAGAATCTCGACGCCATTTTCCACGGCGGAGGTCTTTACCGTCACCTTACCTCTTGTGGCACAGGCATCAATCGCGTTGGCGACGAGATTCAAGACGACCTGGTTGAGTTTGGCCAAATAACAGCTCACGGGAGGAAGAGGGGTCAGTTCTGTAACCAACTCCACGTCGCGTCTTTTGGCGTGATTCCGCATGATATTGACGGTCGATTGCACGCCGACATTGATATCGACTTCATGCCAGTCGCCTTCATCGAGTCGGGCGAAATCGCGGAGGTCCGTGACGATGAGCTGAATCCGCTTGACGCCGTCGCGTGAGCGGGCGATCAACCCGTCCAAATTGGCGAGGGTATAGGTCAGATCAATTCGTTGGGCCAGGGCGTTAATGCGCGCCATCAGGGCCGGTTCATGATTGGCGAGGGCGGGATTCGCTTGCTGAAACAATTCCATTAATTCACGTATCGAGCCGACATCACGTTGCAAAACCGCGAGGTTATTGCCGACAAAGGCCAGGGGGTTATTGATTTCGTGAGCGACCCCGGCGACCATTTGGCCCAAGGCCGCCAGTTTTTCGGATTGTACCAACTGGCTCTGGGCTTTTTTCAGTGCTTCATGCGCTTCATGTTTGGATTCGGCGATTTGTTGCAGCAGTTTGTTGCTGAATTGTAAGGACGCCTCGGTTTGTTTGCGTTCGGTAATATCGTTGAAGGTCACGACAGCGCCGCAAATCGATTCGCCTTCGCGAATTGGATAGGACGAATAATCAACCGAAAAGGATCGTCCATCACTGCGCCAGAAGACCTCGCGGTCGACCCGGCAGCCCTGACCTGTTTGAAAAGCCCGAAAAATAGGGCACTCGGCGACGGGGTAGGCGGTGCCATCGTTTCGGGAATGGTGAAGCAAATCGTGCATGTTTTTGCCCAGCGTCTCCTCGGGGGTGGCGCCGATCATCTCCGCCGCCGCTTTGTTGATGAATGTGCAGCAGCCCTCCATGTCGATGCCGTAGACCCCTTCACCCGTCGATTCGAGAAGCAACCGCAACCGCGCTTCGCTTTGCCGCAGGGCATCCCGTGCCAGATTTTCGGAATTTGCAGTGAATTTCAAATCGGCGGCTAACTGCTGCAATTGTTCATTGCGTTGTTCCAACCGACGGTTCAAGAGGCGGATTTTTTCCACCCGGTGCAAACCGCCAAGAGCCCGCGCGGCCTCGCTGGCCAGAGTTTCGAGGGAGCGTAATTCTTCGGGACTCGGATTGATGACCGAGCGCGAGGCCACTTGCAGAATGCCCACGGCTTCGCCACTGATTAGCGGCAAAATGATTTGGCCGCGGACTCCCGCGGCCGCCCGTGCTTCCTGTTCGCAGCGCGGATCCAAAATCGAGTCCGGAATGATGATGGTTCGGCCTTCGCGAGCCGCTTCGGCCAAAATGTCGGTCCCGGAGATCTGGCGAACGGTCTGGCTGACGATTCCGGCCATGTCTCCCACGGCTTTCACCGCTCTGACGACGTTGGCATCGCGATCCACCAAGGACAGCATAGCTTGATCGTACCCGAGGCGCTGGCAAAATCGCAGCACCAAATCAAATGCCTTTTCCACGCTATCAGGATTCTGCAACGAGGTAAGGATGGTAAAGAATTGGTCCAGCCGATAGCGGCTTTCTTCCAGTTCCTCGGTGCGTTCGGCGACGCGTTTTTCGAGAGTCAGATTCAGGGCTTCCAGGCGATTGGCATTCTCCCGGCTTTGCTGCTCGGCGAAACGGAGGCGGTGATCGACTTCCTCGATATCGGCACTGACCGAGCGCGCAATGCGATCGCAAAGAAAAGTGGCAAAGCAAATGGCAGCCACCGCCAGCAGGGCGGTGATAAAGGCTGCGGAGGAAGGCTGCTTGGAGCCGCCCAAAACATGCGTTAACCAGGCCACCCCGGCCACCAGCAAAACGGTAAAGGGAAGAAAGGCCCGTGACAGCCGTGCCGATACTGTGGGTTCCAGTAATGCCCGCAAAGGGGAAATGCGCGGCTCCATCATGGTAATCAATCCGATCCCCAGCGTGAGAAAGGCGAGGGCGGTAGTAAACTCCATACGGATTGCCGTAGGGTCACTGAAGAACGGGCCCCCAAAAAAATAGCCGAGAGTGAACACAAGGCTCATGGTGACAACCACCATGGCGAGGAGACCAATTATGCGGCCGGACTGCTCATCCATTTTGGGAAAGGTTTGCAAAAAGATCCCGGCGCAGGTGAGTAACAAAAGAAACGCCGTAAAAAAGGGCATTCTGCTTTCCCAGGCGGAGCCAAAGGTTTTTTCAGAATAAGGAAAGGAGAAAATCTCGGTACCGAGGTCGAAGCCTGCGAGTAACTCCCCAAGACGGAGCGTGGCGTAAACAAAGCCAGCCAGGGCCATTAGCCGAACCGGAAGAAGAAACCGGCGGCGCATAGTACTTGGCGCCAGAGCCATCGTGCACAAACCGAAAACCACGCAAACCAGAGCAGTGTCCGGTGGCATCGGTAGGTATTCCGAACTGATGCTGGCGAGCGTTCGATTGCCGATGGCCCAAGCCAGCAGGGCAGCCGCTCCCAGGCCCGCGGCCAACATGCCGCAGATCCAACCGACCCTATGAAATGAGATCCGCAAGGGCTCGGCAGGTCGTCCGTTGATTGGCTGAAACTCCATCGCTCAAGAATTCCCATTACTAACTAATAAATCAGCCGAGGTTGACATCATGTTCACCGGGTGGAAAACTAAAGGCGGTGTCTTGCAATGAAAAATCGGATCCAGGAGGCGGCCTTCCATGAAAGGCCTATCGTCCGCGCTGCTGAAACAGGCCTTTCGCCATTATTTTACCCAGGCTTATCCAGATGGGGATCACACGATTCCTCCTTCGAAGGCCCATTGTTTGGCCCTTCACGAGAGCATCGATCTGGAAACGTTGTTCGCATCCCCATTATGCCAAACAATCAGCGACTGCAAAGGAGTTTTCCGCGGATTTTCTTTTCGGCTGGGAAGCGCAGTGTTTCCCCATCTCAAATTGCAGGTCACGGAATGTGGCCGGGACGGAGCATTGGTTTTCGCCGTTGATACGCACGATGCGATCACACTGGAAGCCGGCCACCCCGAAGCGAAAAAGTTGGCAAGATTGCAAGCGGCCAATCGCCGGCTCAAGGAGAGGATCGAAAGAGCCTGGGAAGCCGCAGGGTTGTTGACTTTCAACGGTCTGTTGCGGCAGGAACTAAGTCAGCAATGAACAAGCTTGAATTAATGACTTTTGCCGATGCAAAATAGGTGCGTCTGTCCGCGAATATAAAGGCGATCGTTGGCCACGGCGGGTGTAGCCATGACATTTTCCTCCATGGAATTCTTGGCCAAGAGAGAATACTCGGGTGCAGCGGGATACACGTAAGCCGTTCCGTTTTCACTTATGGCGTAAATGTTGCCGTTGACAAGGATTGGAGAAGCCGAAATGTTATTGCCCAACCGTTCCTCCCAGACGGTTTCTCCGGACTTGGCCTTAACGCAACCTGCGAATCCCTTGTCATTGACAAAATATAGGTAGTCGCCCCAGGCCAGAAACGAAGGAACGTAGGGAAATACAAACTTTTTTTTGTTTTCCCAAACCAGGTTGGTTTTGGAAACATCGCCTTTGCCTCCGGCTTTAATGACCACCGTATGCCGGTCCCCCGCACCGTCGCCGCTGCTGACAAAAATCAAACCCTGGCTGAAGATGGGTGAGGCGACAGTTCGCAACGCCATATTGTCGAACGTCCAGTTCCAAGTCCAGTTTACTTTACCCGTATCCGGCTCGTAGCTGGTGACGCCGGCGGTACTGCTGACGATCAGCTCCGATTTTTGTCCGGGCTTTTCCAAAACAAAAGGTGTCGAATAACACGCTCGAAACGCTTTGCGCGGTGCTTTCCAGACTACTTGTCCGGTGACGGCATCCAGGGCAAACAATTCCGAGTTTCCATCCTGGTCGTTCGCGACGAATACCTTGTCGCCAGCCACCATCGGGGAAGTCCCCGGACCGTGCTGGCTAATAAACCCACCGAGCGTTTGCTTCCAGACCATTTTGCCCTTGAAGTCGAACGCGTACACAAAAATCTCCTGGCCGTCCCAAAACATGGCGTAAACCAGTTTTCCGTCCGTGGCCGGAGTCGAGGACGCCATGGAATTCGATCTATTGATATGGGCCCGCTTTCCCTGCACCGCCTCCGACCAGAGGATCTTTCCACCAAGCGCATCCACGCAGAATAGGCGCCGTTCGGAACCATCCGCGGCGGACGATTGCAGAAAAACGCGATCCCCCCAAACTACCGGCGAGGAATGGCCGATGCCAGATATGGGTGTTTTCCAAAGAATGCCGTTCGTTTCGCTCCAATGAACCGGAACGCCTTTGTCCAGTGCAATGCCGGTCCCGTTTGGACCACGGAAGCGCGGCCAGTCGGCTCCCCAAACCGGTTCGATGAAATTTAGAAGTCCGAATGCTGTAACAACAAAGAATCCCAATCGGCCGCTTCGCATGGAGATCAATCCTCAAAAGGAGTACACAGGCAGAGCTACTTTGTTTGGCACGAGCACACTGTTTATCCTATGAAAAAAGGTATTGCGGGGGCGATATCGACCGTCGGACAAAATAAAATCCGGCTCCGCCGACAGGCATCTTCACCCCAAATCAATAGAGTGAATCCAGGATCTATCTCTTCCTCTTTTCAATCCTCCAACCGTTCAAAGGTTCCGGTATCATGATGGAACTTCGCGCGGTTTGCAAAAAATTCGGCCAAACTCAGGCGCTATTTCCAACCGATTTGACAATTTTCAGAGGCAAAACGACCGTTCTGATCGGGCCGAGCGGCTGCGGCAAGTCTACAATCTTGCGCCTGATGATCGGCCTGATTTGGCCGGACTCCGGCTCAGTTACGGTGGATGGAGTGACAATTCAACCCGCGAATGTTTTGGAAATGCGCCGGCGCATGGGTTATGTCATTCAGGACGGAGGACTGTTTTCGCATCTGACTGCAGGCGCCAACGTAACCTTGATGGCCCGCTATTTGGGTTGGAGCCGGCAACGGATCGATGCCCGTTTGGCGGAACTCGCCGATTTGACCCAATTTCCCGGCCAGGGGCTCGCTCGATTTCCCCTGCAACTCTCCGGCGGCCAGCGGCAACGGATCAGCCTGATGCGGGCTCTGATGCTCGATCCCGATGTTCTCTTATTGGACGAACCGCTTGGCGCTTTGGATCCGATGATCCGAACCGAATTGCAAGTCGACCTGCGCCGTATCTTTCAGACTCTGGCCAAGACGGTGGTGCTGGTTACTCACGATTTGGCCGAAGCCGGCTTCTTCGGCGACCAAATTGTTCTCTGCAAAGAGGGCCGGATCGTGCAGCAAGGGCCATTGGCGGAATTGATTGAAACGCCCGCTGATCCTTTCGTGACCCGGTTTGTTCGCGCGCAGCGCCTGACTTTGGCGTATGAAAAACAGAAAACGGAGCCGGGCCGTGAACACCCGGAGGGCAAATCATGAGGCGTTTTTTGAGTGTCATCGGTTTGGTTATCACATGCTCCAGTGGGGGATTTATTTTTGCGCAAAACAAACCGCCTCTTTCGGTAAGAATCGGGTCCAAGTTCTTTACAGAATCGGTGATATTGGGGGAAATTATCGCCCAACTGCTTCGACACAACGGGGTGGAAGCCATTCACAAACAAGGTCTGGGAGGAACTACGTTTCTCTGGGAAAATTTGCAAAACGGCAGTATTGACATTTATCCGGAATATACCGGCACCATTACGCAGGAACTTCTCAAGTGCCAGGGAATTGCCGGGGAAGACGCAATCCGGAACGCTCTGGATCTCCGGCAAATCAAAATGAGCCGGCCGCTGGGATTTAACGACACCTATGCCATCGGCATGCCCGAAAGCTTGGCGCGGGAAAAGGGCATTCGTACGATCTCGGACTTGCGCAACCATCCCGATCTGAAATTCGGATTCACGAATGAATTTCTCAATCGTGGGGATGGTTGGCTCAGCTTGAAAGATCGTTACGAATTGCCGCAGCGCGACGTGCGCGGCATGGAACATGCCCTCGCATATCAGGCTATGCAGGCAGGCGCTATTCAGGCGACCGACCTCTATACCACCGATCCGGAGATTTCGTATTACGACCTCCGCGTCTTGCAGGACGACAAGAAACATTTTCCCGCTTATTACGCCGTTTTGCTTTACCGGGCTGACCTGGAAGAACGAGCCCCCGACGTTGTAAAAACTATTCTGCAACTGGAAGGCAGGATTTCCAGAGCAGCGATCCTGGAGATGAATGCCAAAGCAAAGCCAAAGTCGGGAGAGCGCATTTCCGAGGCGCGATTGGCGGCCGATTTCTTGTCGGAAAACCCTTTCTTTTTTAAACCGGATGAATCCGGGGAATTCCTCGCGCCCCCGGAGATGAATTTGATTAAACGGCTTTTGATCCTTACCTGGCAGCACCTACTTCTGGTAGCGTCTTCTTTGGTTGCCGCAGTCCTTGTTTCGGTGCCGCTCGGGGTTTTGGCTTATCGCCGCCCGGCTTTCGGTCAATTCATCTTGGGCGGAGTCGGCATCATTCAAACCATTCCTTCCTTGGCGCTTTTAGTGCTTCTCATACCGCTGCTGAAAGACATAGGCACGGACTATCCCCCCGCCATAGCTGCCTTATTCCTTTACAGTTTGTTGCCGATTGTCCGGAATACCTATACCGGTTTGCGGGAGATAGCAGTTCCCATCCGCGAATCAGCCGAGGCGCTGGGACTTCCGGCCAGAGCGCGGCTATGGTTGGTGGAACTGCCTCTTGCTTCGCCTGCCGTCCTGGCGGGAATCAAAACCTCGGCCGTGATTAACGTCGGAACGGCGACGCTTGGCGGCCTCATTGGGGCCGGCGGGTACGGCGAACCCATCTTTACCGGAATACGGCTAAACAACTCCGCGATCACCATGGAAGGCGCCATCCCGGCCGCGCTCATGGCACTGGCCGTGCAAGGACTATTTGAACTCGCCGAACGTGCTGTCGTGCCCCGCGGGCTTCGCCTGCGGCCTTCCTAACTAAGCCTCGCTAGAAAAATACGTTTGATTCAACCACCCCCCGGCCACCCTGAAGGTATTGCAAACCGTGCAACATATCGGCCTCCTATGCAACATATCCCCGATCTCCTTGGCCGGTTGGCACTTAACTGTGACAGCAAGCGGCACTTCCGCTGCGACGTATTTTTGGGAGCATGAACTTAAGAGGGGTGAGCTTCCTGACCCATTCAATTTTCCGGCCGTCGATGGAATGCCATTTTCACTTCCATCGTGTCCTTTTTGCGTACGCAAGCGGTCACTCAGCACTCGCCGCTGGCCGATATATTCGACACTTTCCGGTTCATGGCCGGAAGACTTTCTTGGGCAGCTCCACTTAGCTATCGTGGACAGAGAAGGGGTCTGGAACGATGGCTGTTCGACCCGATGAAACCCAATACGAGGCCGGGATCGGTCCGGCCAAGCAGCTTCAACTCCAGCAGCAGTTAAAGCCCGCAGACCTGGCTATCCTCATCGCCGCGGGTCTCCCCGATCCGGTCGCGCAGGAAGCGGCGGGGCGCGGTCCCCCGCCGGCCGGGGTGCCGACATTGGCCCTGGTCGCGCGAGAACTTCATCTCCAAGTTGGCCGAAGCGCGCGCTGTCCTGGCGCAGCGGCCGGGCGGACACGCAGGGGAAACGGAGACGGTTGGCCGCCGACCCGCGTAACCACAGCTCATTGGTCACTCATCGGTATCGCTTTCCGGATTCCGGGAAAAGCCTCCAGCAGGAGGTCAGGCCTCCCGTCTGTAGTGCTGGTACGGGCCAGCACGGGCGGGCGGGCTACCGCGGTCAGGATGGATTCGTTTTAGCGATCCACTTTTCTCTTACTTCATGGCCGGCGCCCGGGTGTAGGTTGACGGCAGTCCGCCGTGTTTCATGCGCGTGCGCGGGCACGGCCCTCGACGCAATGCTGTCGGGGAGAACAACTTAGCGCGATTTGCGGATCCGTATCTCATGACGCCGTGAGACACAGCACGCCGGCGGGTGGCGAGACAACTTCCAGGAAGCGGGCGGGAAAAACGGACACTTTCTCAAAGCCAATATATAGGGTAGTGAACAAATCCGGACAGTTCGGATGCAGGTGCTAACGAGATTTTGGCGCCTTTAAGTCAGCTGGTGGCAAACATGTATGGCGAGCCGAAATTCGGCGTCGAGGTCCCAAACTGTCCACACCCGAAGACTGCCCATGAGAAAGTGTCCATTCCCTATTTGCCCGAACGTGCGACGAAACCAGAGCGGAAGAGGGCGCCGGAACTCCCATCGACGCCACGGTAGACTACTCCTCTTGACGGTTTGGTGGCCAGGATATGCTCGCCCAGTGGAACCCGACACAGCGCCTCGTGGTCCAAGGCGTTTACCGCCACGTCCGCAACCCGAAGATCTCCGGGGGTGCTCCTCGTCATTCTTGGGGCGGCCATCCTGGCGTAGCCGTCTGCTCACAAGACGTGCCGCCAAAGTGGCCGGCCCGGTGCGGTGGGCATTCCCATTTTAGCCCAAAGGTTGGTGCCGCGCACGGAAGCAGACGCCACGCCAATTGGCGGTCCGTGACTTGTGAATAGCACAGATCCGTGAAAGGTGGACTGATTCAACGTTGATAATTGCAGGGTGATGGCCGAAGAAAAGAAATCGTTACCCTAAGTGCATGTCAACTCGTGCCCGAGGACACCCCGCCGGGCGCTCCCTGCTGCTGCCAGGCGCGCACGCCATCGGTGACACGTTCGTGGAAGTTGGCCGAGCCCACGATGGCTTCGATGCCCCCGAGCCGCATGCTCTCCCGGACATGGTCGCGCACACGGGCAAAAGCGATGGTGATGCCTTGGCCTTGCAGCTCCTGGATCAGGTTCAGCAGTGCGTCGCAGGCGCTTACGTCGATGAGGTTCACGGCCTCTCCGTCCACAAGCACGCGCTTCGTCGGCGGGCGGCTCGCGGCCAGCGCAGCCTTCAACCCGTCGCTCAGGTGACCGATACTCGCAAACCACAGGTCGCCGCCGGGGCGCCATATCAGAAGCCCGGGGAAGGTGATCGCTTCGGCGTGTCGTTCGACGTTGCGATAGGCCTCCGCGCCAGGCACCTGCCCGAGCACGGCGCCATGCGGCTGGCTGGTTCGGTAGATCAAAAGCAGCAGCGACAGCACCACGCCCAGGGCGATACCCTGGAGGACGCCCAGCGTCAGCTCGCCGGCGACGACGATCACGGCGATGCCGAACTCCCAGCGGCCTCGGCCGAACACATCGCGCAGATAGCCTGGTTTGGAGAGGTGCAGCATGGCCGCGATGACGATGGCAGCAAGCGTCGGATGAGGCATCCCGCGGAACAGCGGCGTCAGTACGACCAGGGTGAGGAAACAAAGGAGCGCAGCGACAAGGTTGGCGACCTGAGTGCGGGCGCCGGCGGCCATGGCCACGGAGGTCTTCGACAGACTGCCGACGACGAGGAAGCCGCCGAAAAGCCCGCTCAGGATGTTGGCGGGTCCGTGTGCGACGAGCTCCTGATTCGGGTCGATGGCGCGGTCGCCCGGCGTGGCGGCCGCCTTCGCCCCGCCAAGCGCCTCGGCATAGCCGATCAGCACGATGGCAAGTGCCCCGGGCGCGAGCTCCCACAGGTTTCCTGGATCCAGGACGGGTGCGGTGAGGTGCGGCAGGCCGGAGGGAAGATTGCCGACCACGCTCACACCGGCGGCTTCGCCGCCGAGCAGGCCAACGAGGATCATGGCCACGACCGCAACGACCAGGGGCGCTGGCACCCGGGGCGCCCAGTGGCGGAGCAGCAGCATGGCTGCGAGGCAAAGTAAACCTGTCAGCGGCGGGGCGAGCGAAACGTCCGGCAGTTGCCGCAGCACGAACCAGAGCTTGTCGAAGAAGTTGCCCGACGTGCCGCTGATCCCTAGCAGATGCGGCACCTGGCCGATGATGGTGACGAGGACCAGGCCTTCGATGAACCCCCGCATCACCGGGGCCGGGATGAAGGCAGCGACCCAGCCCATGCGCAGCGCGCCGAAGAGGAGAAAGAAAGCACCGATCAAGATCGCGAGGGTGGAGGTGTACGTATTGAAAGCCGCCGTCCCCTGCGCCGCAAGGGCTCCCACGGTCAGGGCGGAGATCAGGCCGGTGGCCGTGTCCGGACCGACCACCAGGACGCGCGATGTCCCCAGAATCGCGTAGACAATTAATGGCGGGACGATGGTGTAGAGTCCTGTGATGGGTGGCACGCCGATGATGCCGGAATAGGCCATGCCTTCGGGTACCATGACTGCCCAGACCGCGACGCCGGCCAGAATGTCCGTCAGCAGCCACTCGCGCCGATAGGAAGGGAGCCAGCCAAGGATCGGCAGCAACTGCTGTGCGATTGAGTCAGATCGGGAGGAGATAGCCATGATTGTTTTCTCCACGGTCGTCGTTCCGTTCCCGAGGGCGTTTTGCTGGTCAAGGCGGCACAGTCGCCGTCGGCAACGACCGGGCCCACGCCTCCTCACGCAGCCACCGGTAAGAGCTCCTCCGCGCTATCCCCAACGCCGCCAGCGTCTTCTTTGCCGACCAGCCACTCCACTTCCGACAAAACCCCACCTCCTCGTGCACATGCTTCTGCAACTCAGCAGGCAGCTGTCCATAATCCTCTAACCCGAGAGCCCTTTATTTAGCTCCAGGTTCTCCGACGTGATCTCCGCAACCACTCCCTTCATCCGCCGCAGGTCTGCCTCCTTCCTCTCCTCCGAGACATTTCGCTTACCCTCTGCGGGATCGAATATCTTTGTCGCCGACGACAGCAACTGCTTCTTCCACTAGTAGTTCTGCGCCGGGTTGATCCCTTCTCGCCGGCACAGCTCCAACACTTCCACATTCAGCTGCATCCCGGCCAACATGATCCGCAGCTTCTCCGTTGTTGGCCGCTTTCGCTTACTCATGTTTGGTCCTCCAAGGCGAAATCCTATCCTCGGAGGAGGCCGTCGTCTAACTTAGCTCGTGTGCTATTTGGCGGGAAACAGTACACTTTCCTTGCGGCGCAGTTTTTTGTTCGGAACGTGACAAAAATCTGTCGCGATGGGTCGTCTGGAGGCACAGGCGTCCAAAGGGAGATTGGCCATCTATCTCTGCGTTTGGCTGATGTTCGGGTAATTGGAGTGTCGTGAAGCTGTCACTAAAAAATCAAAAATCCGTCAATTCCGAGCCAATAAGTTCATGCTGAAACTGCTTTGACTGTCCAACCATTGCCGTTCCAGACGAAGACCTCCACGCTGGAGTAAGGCTTGAATTTCCTTCAAGGAATACTTGAACGAACTTTCGGTGAAAATCGTCTCCTCAGTCTTGAATTCGATCTCCAGATCCAATTGTTCGATGGCCACGATTTGATTGACCGTGCTGACGAGGTAGATTGCAATTCGGCCGACTTCTTCGTTATAAAACGCTCGATGGCGAAATAATTGGAGATTAAAATTGCCGCCAAGTTCGCGGTTTATGCGGCTCAGAAGATTCAAATTAAAGCGAGCGGTAACGCCTCGGGCATCGTCGTAGGCTCGTTCGAGCGTGGCGCGGTCTTTGCGGAGGTCGATGCCGATAAGCAGGCGATCCGAGGGCGACATGGTGCTGCGCAAGTTGCGGAGGAATTGTGCCGCCTCGGAGCGATCGAAATTCCCGATGTTGGAACCGAGCCAAAGAATCAGTTTGGGTGAGTCGGCGGCCAAAGGTAGTTGCCGCATGCCTTCCTGGTATTCCGCCGCGACGGCGACAATCTTCAGTTGTGGAAACTCCCGCAGCAATTCCCGTGAGCTATCCTCAATTACCGTCCGGCAAATGTCGATGGGGACGTAACATAGCTTTTTCCGTTTCGCCAGCAATACTTCGAGCAGGATTCGCGTTTTGGCGGCATTGCCGCTACCTAATTCCACTACTGCTATTTCATCGGGGACAGCGGCTTGAATGTCCGCGGCGTGGTCGACCAAGATTTCCCGTTCCGCCTGGGGCAGGTAGTACTCGGGAAGTTCACAAATTTCTTCGAAAAGCTGGGATCCTTCTTGGTCGTAAAAATAACAGCAGGAGAGCCACTTGGGATTGGCGGTCAAGCCGGTCCGGACGTCGCGGGCAAACGCCGCGAGCCGGGCGGATGAGGGGACGGCCACCAGGGAGAAGCGATCGCTGGAATTGGGCATGGGGGTGATTACACCTCCAGGGCACAGGTGCGGAAGCCGGCCCAAACGTCGCGTCGATCTGGCGTGTAAAAATTGCGCCAGGTGTTCCGCAGAAGGCGGGCGCGTGTCACCCAGCAGCCGCCGCGCAATACCTTGTGGGTTTCAAACCACGGCGTGGAATACTCTTTATAGGGATCTGGTGTGAAACCGGGATAGGGACGAAAAGTTTCGGCGGTCCATTCCCAAACGTTGCCGACCATTTGCCGGCAACCGAAGCCGCTGTCTCCTGCGGAAAAGCACGCGACATCCACGCACCCCAAGATTCTGCCATCCAAGTTGGCATGATGAAGCTGAGGCACACTGTCTCCCCAAGGGAAACGGCGCTTGCGGGCCGTGGGACGTATGTTGTCCCGCTCCGCGGCGGCCGCCATTTCCCACTCAATTTCGGTTGGCAGTCTCCGTTTGGCCCATCGGCAATATGCTACCGCTTCATACCAGCAAACATGGATAACCGGCAGGTGTGGTTCGAGGACTAACCAGCGATCGAAGTGTCGGCGCCACCATTGGCCTGGATCCTTCTTCCAATAGACGGGGGCTTGGGCAGCGTACTTTTCGCGCCAGGCCCAGCCTTCGTCGCTCCACCACTCGCGCCGTTGATAGCCGCGGTCGTCGACGAAAGCGGCGAATTCTGTTTGCGTCACCGGCGCTCGTGCGATGGCAAAAGCACGGACGTGGACCGGATGTTCCCATTTTTCATTGTCAAATACAAACGGTTCGCGCGGCGAGGCCCCCAACCAATAGTCGCCCTCGGGAATGAAAACATCGCCGGGCAAGGGACCGCCGGCTGCGGGTTTTTCCATTCGGCCGGACAGAGCCGGAGGGGAATACCCCAGGGTTTGCCGGAGATAGGTAAACGCTTCCGTGTGCATGTCTTCATGAAACACCGAGAGAAGGACAAAGTAGATTGCTTCGGGAGAAATGTCTGGTCTTTCCAGCTTTTCCAGGACACCGTCGTGGACTGCGTTCATGTAGTGCAATGTTTCGGAGCGCGACGGTAAGCGCAAATCCCAGCGGATGTCGTGGGCTACTGCCGCGGAGTCATAAAGACTGTCCGCGTCGACACGAATTGGTTGCCGGTTGCCGACATGGCGCAGCACCCACTTTTCCTGAAACCAGGCAACGTGGCCGATTTCCCAGAGAAGAGGATTGATGATTGCAAGTTGCGGCCCCAAAAGCTGCTCGTCGGACACGTCGGCAATCAGTTCCAGCGTGCGTTGCCTGGCATCCCGGACCCATTCTGAAAGTTGCCGACGATTTTCCATGTTGTTGTTTTAGCAAGAAGCTATTGCGCGGCGCCAAAAATTGTGTGACGGAAATGTTTGGATTGAATCGGTTGGACACAGAAAGCTGAAAGAAAACCACAAGGGGACCAGGCGCAACCTGGTCCCCTTGCCGCTTGACGGGATTTTTTGGGATCCGTGGCGGTTTTTGCCCCGCATCCTGGGGGCACCTGAAACTCCTTCAGGTCGCCGGCTCCATCATGAAGTAAATCAACGCCCGTGGCGGTTGCTCATGTTTGCTAAAAGCCGCGAGTTCCGAGCCGCCAGCGTTTCACGGCGGCTGGTCTCATTGGGCGGAGAGGCTTTTACCATAAATTCTATGACAGCTGCAAGTGAAATTTTAAACAGTTCTTGATTTTTGACAAAAAAACGGGAGAAGGAAGGCCACGATGGCGTTTCTTCTCCCACGGTGACCGTCGCGGTTTTGTCGGATTATTTCTTCGGCTCCGATGATGTTACAACGGCTTCTTTTGCTTTCAACATAGGCGACGTTGGCGAAGCGGCCGGACTACCGGCGATGGCCGCCTGTTGCAGCGATTCCATAGCGTCGCGCGTCATGCGCTCAGTGAACTCCTGCAGCGAGGAGAGTCCGGCCGACTCATTGAGTTGAAAGCCGGACTTTTCTGCAACGAGCAAATTGATCAACAAACCCAACATGCCTTGACCAGGGTTGCCGGATTGACCGTTTTCGCCATTGGCGCCGGCCACAAACACCCGTTCGGGAACCAGCGGTTGGCTGCTATGGGCCAGTTGTTCCGCTACCAGCGACAATGCATACAAGCGTGGGTCTCCAAAGGATCCGATCTTCCGTAGCAGGACCGAGGCTTCGGATAGACCAACTTGCAGCGTACGAGCGCCTTCCCCGCGACCGGCCAAGACGCGTTGTTGGCTGTCGGCCTGAGCGGTCACGACCAATTGTTCGGCCTGTTTGCGCGCCCGGGCCAGATCTGCCTCGCCCTGGTTTTCCGCGATTTGCACCTGGACGCGCGAGTTGGTGAGCTGGGTTTGCATGGACGCCTGGGCCTGGGCTTCGTTGAGCGTCCGTTGCTTGTCGGCTGCCGCACGCTGGCGTTCGAATGTTTCAATCTGTTCGATCGACAACTGGCGCAAGCGGAGCTGTTCCAGCAGGGTTTCGATTTTGCCGTCGGCTTCCGTCGTCCCCGGTTTACCAATGAGCACATCCACACATTCAATGTCGAAATCGCGGAACTTGCGCCGCAATTCGTCCCGGGATTCCCCCTGGATGGAATCGCGTTGCTGGAGCAGTTCGAGCATGGTTTTCTTGTGAGCAATATCGCGAAAATAGGCGCTTAACATCGGGTCGAGTGTCTGGGTAATGAGTTTCTTGATATCGCCGAACCGCTGGATAACGCCTGGCGCTTTTTGGTAATCGATGTGCACCACGACCGATAAAGGCAAGAGCGGCTCATAGGCATCCTTGGTTACCAGATCGATGGAGCGCAAACTTTCATCGTACCGGTGCGTTTCCGTCCGGCCGGTGATCCAGTGAAGTACGAAGTTGGTCGTCGGTACGAGGATGATATTGCCGGCATAGGTGTTGAACGGGTATTTTCCGGGGCCGAGAGGCTTTTCCCATACGCCGCGTTCGCCTTCCGCGACCCGCTCCCCATGGCGAAACGCTTCGCCGGAAAGGTCCCGTCCCAAGCGGCCATAATAACTGACCACGACACCGACGTAACCGATCGGCACGACCGTTTTGGGGATCATCTCAACGGAGGCGAACCACCGGTTGATAAAGTAGGTGCCGTCTGTAACCGGGGCATATTGCCGGCCCCGTCGGCCGCCGGCCTTCAAGAACGCCTCGGGATCTTGAAAATTATTATGGTAGTTCGGATCGTTGCGATCATTGCCGACTGCGGGGGCGATGATTTCGCCGGGGGAGAGCGACGGTCCGTCCTGGACAGTAACGATGCCGATGTTGTCCACTCTTATCTTGCGGTCCGTATTGACCGGATCGGGCGCATCCATGGGGCCGCCGATCACCACCGGACTGAAGCCGTCCATCTCGAGCAATTGTTTTTGCCAGTTCATGAGGGTTTCCAGCTCCTGGCGACCTTGCGTGGTCAGGCGGTAGACGGCGTCCTCGGTGATGACCACAAACAGAGCCAAATTGACGGCGTATACTCCTTCGCGCATGATGGCCCGCTGCCGGCCTCGTTGGCCGATGGCGGATTCGTCGTCCGTAGCAGAGTCGCCAAGGAAGACCCGGGCATCCTGGAAGTTGTTACATGGAATGACCCGGCCCAGAGTCTGGCTCGGTTGCAAGGGCTGGCCGTCGCGGGCGTAGACGTAGCCAATTTTGCCCTGTGGAACCGTAACCAGAGGTACTTTGTGGATGCGAAATTGCCAGCGCCAAAACCCGAAATGGAAACCGCCGCGCAGCAAATCGACTTGATATCCGGCTTCTCCATTTAGCGCCAGGATGCAGCCTTCGGCCACGGAGCCTTTCGGCGACCAAAGCTTTTCGACCACGCCGACGCGATTATTGGGGATGTAGCGCATTCCCATTAACTCGAACAGCAAGATCAGACCCAAGCCGGCTAAAAGGACACCGAGGAATAGCCAGCCGGTTGTCGTGAGATCCCACGGCACTTCGGCCAAGAGTGAAAACATGGGCCGTTTCATTTGCGATTCTCCTCAATTTGAGCCTACCGTTCGCCATATAACCGAGAGCGTTCCTGGCAAATCGGCACCCGATGTTCAATTGTTCCTTAATGATAAAAGTCGCATTTAATTGTAATTCGATTTTGCGGGCGTCGCATTATCACCAAAGGAGGTATTTTACTTGTCAACAACATGGCGAATGGGATTTTCCGATTTTACTTTGTTTAATAGCGCGCATCGGGATTTCCAAAGATATGGCTTTCCAGTTTTCCCTCCGGCCAAGCCAGCAGCAACAGCCGTTTAAAGTGATAATCACCGCCGATGTTGTATCCGCGAATGTTCTTCCAGGTGTTTTCCCGGGCACAGTGCGTATGTCCGCAAAATCCATAGGCGATTTGGTCGGCGTGCCGGCTCAAAATCTCTTCCAATTTTCGATTGCCGGAAAATGCGTCCCAAAGCAGACTGTCCAAACTGGGCGGGCCAATCCGTGGAAAAGAAAGACCGCAAAAAGGCGGGTGGTGCGTAACCACAATGACTTTGTTGACCTCGGTGAGGGCAGCTTCCAAGTGCCGTTTCAGAGTTGAAACGACTGAGTCGGTAAATCCCGGATCGTCCAAATCCCAGCGCACAAATCGAGCGTCGTTGTGCCGGCCGCGCGAGAAGACCTTGGTTCGCAAGCGGGTTTCCCAATCCGCGATCTGCTGCCTCAACAATTCAGCAGACCACGAATAATCATACCAGTTGATAGAGCCCACCACTCCCAGGCCGGATTGCGGGATCATTACCGGAGCCTGATCGAGATAGTGAAAATGATGTTTCACGCAAAGTTCGGGAAGATGGTTCCGGTAGACTCGCAGCGAATCGCCGCGGGGATCGTCGCTCTGGACCCAGATGTCATGGTTGCCGGGAACCAGCGCTTTTTGGCAAGACAGATTATCGAAGAGTTGCAAACATTCTTCAAAGTGTTGTCCGGCACCGATATCGCCCGCCAAGATCAGCCAATCGGGAGATCGTTCCCGTAAAAAGGCAATCATCAATTGGGTTGCCGCATCTCCCCGCGTGTTGGTTCCCCAGTGGAGATCGGCGGTCATGGCCATGGTTAGAGTTGCCGCCATGACCATTAGTTTATCGCTTGGCAAGATTTCTTGGTGCCCCTATACTTGGAATAGAAACGTAAACTGCGGCAGGATGCACTGTCGAACCCGCCAGTTATACACGGATGTCTTGTCCGATGCGCCTGTTGTCGAGGCCGATCCATCGTCACCAATCTGAGGATCCGGGATGCTGAAACGTTTCTTGCCAGTTTCCGGTGCGTTCCTTTTGAGCTGTTTCGCAGTCCGCGCCGCCGACTGGCCGCAGTGGCGCGGGCCGGATCGGACCGGATTATCCAAAGAAACCGGTCTTCTCAAAACCTGGCCGGAACAAGGTCCGCCGCTGGTGTGGACGATTTCGAATCTTGGGCTCGGTTATTCCGGCCCTGCCATAGTCGGCGATCGTTTGTATATCCTGGGAACCCGCGGCACTTCGGAATGCGCCATTGCTTTGAATACGAATGATGCTACGGAGCTTTGGGCAACGGAATTGGGACCAATCTTTACGTTTAAAGGAAACACTTGGGGTGATGGGCCTCGCTCGACTCCCACGGTCGATGGCGACCGCCTTTATGTTCTGGGCGCTCAGGGTGAGCTTGCTTGCCTGGAGACGGCTTCCGGCAAAAAGGTATGGGCACACAATCTGTACAAGGACTTCAACGGCTACGTGATGGATAATAGTTGCCCGGTCACGATCGGGTGGGGCTATTGTGAAGGGCCGTTGGTGGATGGGGACCAAGTGGTCTGCACGCCGGGCGGAGACGACGGCCTATTGCTCGCCCTCGACAAAAAGACCGGCAATGTGCGTTGGCGAAGCAAAGAAGTTAAGAGCAAGGCTCCGTACTCTTCGATCATCGCAGCGGAAATCGGCGGCATCCGGCAGTACTTGCAACTGACGCAAAATGGCGTTGTGGGAGTGGCCGCCAAGGACGGTAAGCTTCTGTGGACATACACGCATGCCAAACCCAATGAGGACCTCGTTATTCGCACGCCGATCTTTCATAACAACTATGTTTTTACCACCTACAGTTTCGGTACCGGCTCGGATTGTTTTCAGCTAACCGTCAACGACGGCGTGATCAAGGCTGAAAAGGTCTACGCCAACAGAAACATCAAAAACGAAATGGGCGGCGTCGTACTGGTGGGCGACCACTTATACGGCAGTTCCCGCGACAATTGGGTTTGCCAGGAATTCGTCAAGAAGAAGGGGGACATCGTCTGGGAAACCAAGCGTAAGATCGGCAACGGATCAATCATTTTTGCGGACGGCCAACTGTATTGTTTCCTGGAGGGGGATGGCACTGTGCTTTTGGTAAATGCGTCGCCGAAGGAGTACAAGCAAAATGGCAAATTCAAAATCCCCAAGGAATCGGCACGGCGAGCGGTCGGCGGCAAAATTTGGTCCCATCCCGTTGTGGCCAACGGCAAGCTGTACCTCCGCGACCAGGAATTGTTGTTCTGTTATAACATCAAGCCGTGACAGGAGTGGTGCAGATGCCTGGAGACCCGCACAGTTTCCCGGAGCACTCGCCCCTGGCCGAATTGCAACTGGAACGACTGATCCGCCTTTGGCAAGAGATCCTGCCGCGGAATCGGTTTTACGCCCGGAAGTTCGCCAAAACAAACTTGTCGGCGGCTGGGATTCAGTCGTTGGCGGAATTAACACGGTTACCCTTCACCACAAAAGCGGAACTCCTTGCCGACCAGGAAAAAAACCCGCCGTACGGCCAGAATCTAACCTATCCGTTGGCCCGTTACTGCCGGCTGCATCAAACCTCGGGTACATCCGGTCAGCCTCTCCGTTGGCTGGATACGCAGCAAAGCTGGAATGGCCTGCTCGCATGCTGGGAAACGTTTTTTGACGTGATGCGCCTTCAGCCGGACGACCGGTTGTTTTTCCCGTTTTCATTCGGGCCCTACCTTGGTTTTTGGACCGCATTTGATGCAGCGGCCCGAAGAGGGTTTTTTTGTCTCCCCGGCGGAGGTTTGAGCAGCACCGCCCGGTTGCGGTTTTTGCTGGATCACGGAGTTACGGTTGTGTTGTGCACGCCGACTTATGCTCTGCATCTGGCAGAAATCGCAAGAAAAGAAGGTATCGACCTGGTGCGATCCAGTGTTCGTTATTTGATTGTTGCCGGAGAACCGGGAGGGAGTATAGCCGGCACAAGATCCAGCATTGAAGCGAATTGGGGGGCGCGCGTCTTCGATCATTGCGGTTTGACGGAAGTAGGACCGGTCGGAATTGAATGCCCGGAAAACCCGGCCGGTCTACATATACTGGAGACCGAGTATCTGCCGGAGGTTATTGACCCGAAGACCGAGGAGCACGCGCTCCCGGGAGAAACCGGGGAATTGGTACTGACTAATCTCGGACGCTGGGGAAGTCCGCTGATCCGGTATCGTACCGGGGACCTGGTTCAGGTTGGCGCTCGGTCGTGCCCATGCGGGAGTGGCTGGCTACGGTTGCCTGGGGGCATACTGGGCCGGACCGATGACATGGTGCATTTGCGGGGAAACAATTTTTATCCCAGCGCCCTGGAAAATGTTATTCGCCGGTTTCGCGAAATTGCCGAATATCGAGTGGAAATCGACCAGACCGGTGCGCTGGCGGTTTTGCGCGTGGAAATCGAACCGGTGCCGGCGGCAGCGCACAGCGAAATTGCCGACCGAGTTCATAAAATGATAAGAGATGAATTATCGTTTCGGGCAGAAGTAAAGGAAGTAGCACCGGGAACTTTGCCCCGTTTTGAACTGAAAGCGCGGCGGATCCTAGTAAGGAAATAACCATGGACCGATGCACATTGATGAAGAGACTTCTTCCATTGGTCATTGTTGCCTGGGCCTGCCTGCCTCAATTTTCGCAGGGAGATAATTGGATCCATTGGCGCGGTCCGACGCAAAATGGAGTGGCGGCAGACAAAAATCTACCGAGTAAGTGGTCGCCGGCCAAGCCGGGCGCAAACAACCTCATCTGGAAAGCGCCTTTTGGCTGCCGGTCGACTCCCCTGGTCATGAACGGGCGCGTTTACATCATTAACGACGCCGACGAGGGCATTAATGAACAAGAACGGGTCATGTGTTTCGATGCAGAAACCGGCAAAGTGCGGTGGGAATACCGGTTCAACGTATTCTTCACCGACATCGTCAGTTCCCGGGTCGGGTGGGCCAGTCTCGCCGGCGACCCGGAGACAGGCAACGTTTATGCACAAGGCGTCCAGGGACTTTTTTTCTGTTTCGATAAAGACGGCAAGATTCTCTGGTCCCATTCTCTGACCGAGGAATACGGTCGAATCAGCGGCTACGGCGGGCGCGTCAACAGCCCCATTGTTGATGGCGACCTGGTCATCATGGGCATGGTCAACGCCAGTTGGGGCGACCAGGCCCGTGGCGGCAATCGCTTCGTGGCTTTTGACAAGCGCACGGGAGTTCCGGTTTGGTGGTCGCAACCGAGCGAACTTATTCGCGGCACGTATTCTTCCATTCCGGTCGTCGTGAATATCAAGGGCGTGCGGCTCCTGATCACGGGATCGTCGGGCGGCGAAATTCTGGCTCTCAAAGTCAGTACCGGCGAACCGGTTTGGAAATATGTGGTCAGCGCAAAGTCGATCAATATTTCGCCGGTTGTGGCCGGAACCCGCGTTTTCATCGGCCACGGGGAAGAGAATGTGGATACAACCGAACCCGGCAGTGTCGTCTGCGTGGACGCGGGCAACATCAAGGACGGCAAGCCCGAGTTGGTCTGGAAAAGGGACGACATTACGGTCAAGTACGCATCGCCCATCTACCACGACGGACAACTAATTGTCTGCGATGAGAACGGCAGACTTTTTTGCCTGAATGCGAACACGGGAGAAACCATCTGGAAGTTCAAATTCGGCAACGCATCCTTCGGCTCTCCGGTAATGGCGGACGGCAAAATCTATGTCGGGGAAGTGAATGGGCGATTTCATATTTTGCAGCCGGGCGCGCGGCGATGCGAGGAACTCGATGCCAAGTTCTTGCGCAGTAAGGATCCGGATGTGGCCGTTGAAATCAGCGGGAGCCCGGCGATAGCCAACGGCCGGATTTATTTTGCGACGAGCGAAGAAATATTCTGTATCGGCACTCCCAGCCCTGCGAAAATTGCGCCGCCGGGGCCGCCGCTTCCCGATCGTGCAGAGCCAAACGCCAAAGCCGCTCATCTGCTGGTTTACCCGGCGGATGTGGTCCTGGAACCGGGGCAACGCGTGCAATTCAAGGTCCGGGGGTACGATGCGACGGGCCATTTGCTTGGAGAAATCAAACCGGAAAGTTGGTCTTTGCCGGCGCCCCCGCCACCGATGGGATCGACCACCTCCCCGCCGCCGCTCCGAGGAGAAATAACCGCCGAAGGTGAATTGACGATCGCCAAGGCACTCCCCGGCCAATTCGGGACGGTCCAGGCGAACGCCGGGGGTTTATCCGCCAAGGCCCGAGTGCGCGTGGCGCCGACGCTGCCAATCGTTCAGGATTTCAAAAGTATTCCCGAAGGCCGTTGGCCCGGCGGTTGGATCAATTCTCAAGGAAAGTATGTCGTAGTGGAAAAAGATGGAGCAAAGGTTTACAAAAAGTTGGCCAAGGATTCCAATCCACTCTTGGCGCGGGCATATACCTATTTTTCGAAGCCGACGTTAACGGACTATACCATTCAGGCCGAAGTAATGGGCGAAAGCAAAAATCAAGAGATGCCCGACATGGGAATTGTGAACTGCCGGTACACATTGGTGCTGGACGGCAACAAGCAACGGCTGCGGCTTCTCTGCTGGGAAGCATTGCCCCGAGTCGATAAGTCGATCGCCTGGGAGTGGAAACCTAATGTTTGGCACACGATGAAGCTGACGGTAACGATCCAGAATGACAAGGCGCAGATTCGGGGAAAGGTTTGGCCTAGGGGCCAGATGGAGCCGGAGGCGTGGTCCATTGAATTTGAGGACCCCAAACCCAATCACGAAGGGAGTCCGGCGCTATATGGCTACGGGACGGGGATACTGGAACCGCAAGAAGGGGCGGCGATCTTTTACGCCAACGTAAAGGTGACCCCCAATGAAAAGGGAATTCGGTGATGAAGGTTTTTCCTACGTTGCAGCGCTGGTTTTTGGCGGGAGTAAGCCTCGGAGTTTTTGTTGCCGTTTTGGCATTGTTCCATGGGACGGCCCGGTCTCCCGGCATCGCCAACCCGGTGCAGGCCAACGATGAAAAAAGCGCCATGGCACGGATGTGGCCCCTCTTCGGCGGGACCCTGAGCCGCAATATGGTGAACCCGCACGAAAAGAACATGCCGACCGAATGGAGCGTTGACCCCGGCAAGGAGAAAAACATCAAGTGGGTAGCGAAGTTGGGTTCGAGATCGTACGGCGGCCCGATCATTGCTGGCGGCAAAGTATATGTGGGCACCAATCGGGCGGCTCCCCGCGATCCGGCGGTTCCGGGAGACAAGGGGGTCGTCCGCTGCTACCGCGAATCGGACGGCAAATTCCTATGGCAATCCATTCACGATAAGCTCCCGTCCGGCCTGGTCAACGACTGGCCCGACCAGGGGATATGCTCATCTCCGGTGATCGAAGGCAACCGGCTCTATTACGTCAGTAATCGTTGTGAAGTCATATGCGCAACGACCGATGGACTTGGAGCGGGCAGGAACGAGGGGGTGCAGGATGAGAAGTACAAAGGGCCGACCGACGCCGACATTGTTTGGCGTCTCGACATGATGAAGGAATTGAATGTCTTTCCCCACAATTTGGCGGTCTGTTCGCCGTTGATTGCGGGCGATTTATTGTTTGTTATTACAGCCAACGGCGTGGATGAAGGGCATATCAATATTCCATCGCCGAGCGCTCCAAGCTTTATCGCGGTGAACAAGAAAACCGGCAAGGTGGTGTGGAAGGACAATTCTCCCGGCGAAAAAATCATTCACGGTCAATGGTCCAATCCTGTTTATACGATCGTGAACGGCAAATCCCAAGTAATTTTTCCCGGCGGCGATGGCTGGCTCCGGGCGTTTGAGCCGGAAACGGGGAAACTGCTGTGGAAGTTCGACGGCAACCCCAAAAGCGCTGTCTACAAATTGTCCGGAAAAGGCACCCGTAATGAGATTATTTCCACGCCGGTGGTTTACGATAATAAGGTGTATTTCGGAGTGGGCCAGGATCCCGAACATCGGTACGGCGTCGGGCATTTGTGGTGCGTGGATCTGACAAAGACCCCCGATCCCAAAACGCTTGATCTTTCAGCGAATGACGACCCGGTGTTTGATCCCAAGGCCGCCGTGAACAAGAATTCCGGAATGGTGTGGCATTTTGGCGGTGTCGATCCGCAGGGCGCAGACGCCGACAGCAAATTCATTTTCGGCCGGACAATCAGTACGTGTGCCATTCAGGATGATTTGCTTTACATTGCCGAACTGCAAGGCTACCTGTATTGCCTGGATGCCAAGACCGGCAAGAAGTACTGGGAACATGACCTGAGAACGGATGTATGGAGCTCGCCGTATCTGGTGGACGGCAAAGTCTACATCGGCACCGACGACAGTGAAGTGCAAATCTTCAAGCACGGCAAAGAAAAGGAACTGCTCAACACCATCGACATGCGTTCCAAGGTTCGCGGCACACCCGTCGCCGTGAACGGCGTTCTGTATGTCATGACCGAAACCCACTTGTACGCCATTAAAGAGAAATAACGGGAAGATTTCCGCAGTCCCCAAGACCTCGGAAGTCTTGTCGTTTAACGAGAAAAAAGAGGAAGCTCCGGATGCCATCGATGAAAAATAAAATGCAATTGTATTCCTGGACTTTTCTATCCGTACCTGTCATCACGGTTGCCATCGCGACAACAGGCGCCGATCCCGCCGCCAAGACGCCCATCCAGGCCGAAGCGAATGGCAGCTGTGCAACGTTCGGCTGCGGCCCCGGCCGGAATATGGTGAACACGGTGGATAAGAATATTCCGACGGAATGGAGCTATGAGAACGGCCAAATGAAAAACGTGAAATGGGTCGCCCGGGTAGGCACCAATTCTTACGGGGGGCCGGTCGTCGCCGGGAACAAAGTCCTGGTCGGGACGAACAATGAATCTCCGCGAAATCCGCAGGGCGTGGTCAAGTGCTTTAACGCTGCCGATGGAAAATTATTATGGCAAGCGGTCCATGATGCGTTGCCGCCGGAAATCGGAAAAGAGGCTCGAGAACACGGCATTCCCTCGACGCCATCGGTTGAAGGCAACCGCGTGTACTACGTCAATAATCGCTGTGAAGTGATCTGTGCGGACGTGGAGGGAGAGCCAGCCACCAAGGAAGCGAAGATCATTTGGCGACTGGACATGATCAAAGAACTCGGAGTTTTTCCCCACAAGCTGCCCAATTGTTCGCCGCTGATCGCCGGCGACATGCTTTTCATTACCACCGGCAACGGTATCGACGAGGAGGAAGTGAAGAATCCAAAAGCGCCCAGTTTCATTGCCGTCGACAAGAAAACCGGGAAGGTGAAGTGGCAGGATAATTCGCCCGGGGACCAAATCGTCATGGGCCAGTGGTCAAATCCGGCATATGCCGTCGTGAACGGCAAAGCCCAGGTTATCTTCGGAGGCGGAGACGGCTGGCTCAGGGCCTTTGAACCCGAGACTGGAAAACCGATTTGGTGGTTCAACTGCAATCCGAAAAACGACAAGGCCAAGGGAGGGCGGGACGCCAAAAATTACCTCGTGGCCACTCCGGTAGTTAATGACAACAAGGTTTATGTCGGCGTCGGTCAGGAACCGTCGTTGGGCAGCGGGGTTGGACATTTATGGTGCATTGATATCACCAAAACCGGGGACGTATCACCGGTAAACGATAATTTAGATCCCAAGGCCGAGATTAACAAGAAGTCGGCGCTGGTTTGGCATTATGGCGGCCTCGCTGATGCGAAGGCTGCCGAAGAAACCGGCAGCGACAACGTGTTCGGCCGGACTGTGAGCACGTGTGCCATTCATGACGGCCTGGTATATGCGGCGGAACTCGCCGGGTTCATCCACTGCCTCGATGCCAAGACCGGCAAGCGCTACTGGATCCACGACCTCAAGGCCGACATTTGGGGGTCTCCTTATTACGTCGACGGAAAAATATACGTTGGCACCGGGGACGGCACCATCGGCATATTCGCCCACGGCAAAGAAAAGAAATCATTGCCCAACGTGGAAATGGCCAATGCTGTTTATTCCACTCCGATCGCGGTGAGCGGCGTGTTATATATTTTGACGATGAGAGAATTGGTTGCAATCAAGTAGAGAGTAAACGGAGTCAAAGTGCCTACCAATGAAGCATCCCGCCCAGTTTCGCAAGATAAGGTTCGTCATGCGCGTGAACGGCTCGATGCCCATTTGCGGGAAATCATTGCCTGGCATTTCAATCCCGAAACGGGAACCCCTTTCTGGCTGGAGCGAGTCAAGACACTTGGCTTCGATCCGCGCAAGGAAATACAGGCGTTTGGTGATATAAAAAAGTTCGGGCTGTTTGAAGATGAGTGGCTGCGCGGCGGCCCGGTCCGCCGATGGGTGCCGAAGGCGCTGGCGCATAAGCCGATCTATGTGTTCGAAACTGGTGGGACCACGGGCATACCCAAGAGCCGGATCAATTGCGATGATTTCCGCATCGATTATGAAATGTTCAGCGATACGTTGCCCGAGGAATTTTTTCCCCGGGGCGCCAACTGGCTCATGCTCGGACCTTCAGGACCGCGCCGGTTGCGGCTGGCGGTGGAGCACCTGTGCCAGCACCGAGGCGGCATCTGTTTTTGTGTGGATCTCGATCCGCGCTGGGTGATCAAACTGATCAAAAAAGGGTGGATCGAACATTTGAATGCCTACAAGGACCATGTCATCGAACAGGCATTGACGGTACTCAGCGCCGGGCACGACATCAAGTGCCTGTTCACCACGCCGAAACTCCTGGAATCGCTGGCTGCAGCTCTGGAAAAGAAAGGATCGAGCATCAAGGATGCCGGCATCACCGGCATTTTCTCCGGGGGAACGGAATTTACGCCGCAGTTTACGCGCTTCGCGGTTGAGGAATTATTGGGCGGCGTGTACATGACGCCGACTTACGGCAACACGCTGATGGGCCTTGCTTGTTCGAAACCGGTGGGACCGGAAGATGGATACAAAATCTCCTACTACGCTCCCCAACCACGTGCAGTGGTCCAGGTAGTCGATTTTGCGAATCCTGATCAGTTGGCGGACTACGGCAAGACCGGGCGAGTGATGTTGACGACGCTGACGAAGGAATTTTTCATGCCGCGTTTTCTGGAACGGGATGAAGGCGAACGGGAACCACCTTATGAAAAATATCCCTGGGACGGAGTAAGCGGCGTGCGGCCATTCCACGGGTTTGCCTCCACCACCACCGTTGGGGTTTATTAGTCGAAAAGAAGTAGCCTCGGCAATGAAAGAGGTCGGAAGGAAGCGGATTAAGAAAATCAGGGTTTGATCATGATCCATATTCCGGTACTGAGATGGGGCGAGCCCTACAAGAGTTTTGACGTAGATCAGGTCGTTCACTTTGCGACGGGCGAAACGCTGGCGGAATCCAGCCGGGCCAATCCTGGCCTGGTCGAACGCGATATGCGCCATGCGAAGCGGGCGCGCGAAGTTCTCCGTGAAATCCCCATCCCGGAAATCATTCAACGGATCAAGAAGGCCGCCGATTTGTACGTCAAGGCGGAACTCCCGCTGGGCAGCGGTACGCAGACTCCCGATCAATTCGTACGCATGCAGTCGGCCACGACCGGTCTGCCGGAACACATGTGCCGGTTCAATATGGAGAAAAATCATTTTGTGCTCAACCAGATGGACAAAATCCTCGACGCGCTGACGCGCGGCCTTGATTTGACCATCTTGTCGCGCGGCTATGGGGTTGAACAACGCGGCGTCCCGGTCAGTTATCAGGCGCAGTCTCCCGTGTTGGGCTTGGTATTGCCCAGCAATTCCCCCGGCGTGCACACGTTGTGGTTGCCGATCATACCGTTGCAAATCGGCCTCGTTCTCAAACCCGGGCCGCAAGAGCCCTGGACGCCGTATCGAATGACGCAGGCGTTCATCGAAGCAGGGATTCCCAAGGAGGCGATCGCGATTTATCCGGGCCTCGGCGACGTTGGAGCGGCGGTCTTGTCGAATTGCCAGCGCAGCCTGATTTTCGGCGGAACCGCCACGGTAGAACAATACAAGGGCAATCCCCGCGTCCAGGCCCATGGTCCCGGCTTCAGCAAGATCTTGATCGCCGACGACCGGGTTGATAACTGGGAAACATACCTGGACATCATGGTGGACAGTGTCCTGGTCAATAGCGGTCGAGGATGTATCAATTGTTCAGGGATCTGGGTCTCGCGACATGCGCGCAAAATTGCGGAGGCCATCGCGGAACGGATGGGTGCGATTCAACCGTTGCCGCCGGAAGATCCAAACTCCGCCCTGGCCGCCTTTACCGTTCCGGGACAGGCCGACGCCATTTCTGCGGACATCGACAACGGTTTAAAGGAGGCCGGCGTCCATGACATCACTGCCAAATTTGGAAGTCGCCTTGTGAAAAAAGAGCGATGCGATTACCTTCGGCCGACGGTGATTTTGTGCGATTCCCCGGAACCGGCCATCGCCAAGAAGGAATACATGTTTCCGTTTGTAACCGTCGTGCAATGCTCGCAGGAAAAGATGTTGGAAGCAATCGGGCCAACGCTGGTATGCACCGCAATTACGGAAGACAAGAAACTGCAACGGGCCTTGCTGGATGCCGTTCACATTGACCGGCTGAACATCGGCCCACTGCCGACGATCAAACTGAACTGGTTGCAACCGCATGAGGGCAGTATCGTGGATTTCCTGTTCCGGGCGCGGGCTTTTCAAGGGGAAATCAGTGCGTAAGGGGAGCCATTCTTCGGAACGACTAATGGAGTTTTCATCTTTTTTGGGATAATGAAATTGGCCTGACAAAAAGGATCAGAAGGCAGAGGCATGAAAACCGTATCTCCCATTTCCGCCGGCAGCATCCATTTCGGAAGTTCACCCTGGCCGTTGCCTCCGTTTGATTATTACCCTCTGACGCGAGTAATTTTTGGACCGGGTTGTCTATCCAGGCTGGGCGCGCTGGTCCGGGAATTGGGTGGGTCGCGAATTCTGGTCGTTACCGATCCGGGACTGGAAGCTGCCGGGCATCCGCAAAGAGCCATGGCCAGCCTGCAAAATGCCGGACTGGAAGCCTGGGTCTTTGATGCCGTCGAAGAGAATCCCACTACACGCCACATTGAAGCAGGAGTGGCACTCGCCCGGGAGAAGCGCATCGACTTTCTCGTCGCTGTCGGGGGCGGCAGTTCGATGGATTGTGCCAAAGGGATTAACTTTGTGCTAACCAATGGCGGCCCACTGTCCCAGTTCAAGGGCTTCGGCAAGGCGACCAAGCCGATGCTGCCATCTGTTGGCGTTCCCACCACAGCGGGCACCGGGAGCGAAGCCCAATCGTACGCCCTGATTGCGGACGACGAAACGCACATGAAAACGGCCTGCGGCGACCGCAAGGCTGCGTTCCGGGCGGCGATTCTTGATCCGGAAGTTACGGTCTCGCAACCTCCGCTGGTCACAGCGATCACCGGTATCGATGCGCTATCGCACGCGGCGGAATCGTATGTGTCGACTAACCGGGGACCTTTATCTCAGATGTTTGCGCATGCCGCCTGGGGATTGTTGGAACCCAACCTGGAAACCGTGCTGCGCGACCCGTCGAATCTGGAAGCGCGAGGCGCCATGCAACTCGGTGCTAATTTCGCCGGTACAGCAATTGAAAACTCGATGTTGGGCGCTTGCCATGCTTGCGCAAACCCGTTGACAGCTCACTACGGAATCACGCACGGCATCGCCATCGGCATATTGTTGCCGCACGTGATCCGGTTCAATGCCCCGGCTGCAGGGCAACTTTATGGAGAACTGGCGCGCGACGCCGGACTTGTCAACGGCGACATGAACGTGGCGGCGGAAGCCCTGGCCAGGCGGATCGTCCAACTGATGGAGAACTCGAGCTTGCCGACCACTCTTGGGGCCTGCGGCGTGAGCGAAGGCATTTTGCAATTGCTGGCAGAGGAGGCCAACCAGCAATGGACCGCGCGCTTCAATCCGCGACCCGTGACCGATGCGGATTTGCTCCAGCTGTACGAGGCCGCATTTTAGCGCCTTCTCCTTAACCGGCTTCCCGAATTAAAATAATAGAGACTGTAATTAACGAGCAGCGCCCGAGTTTCTGGACTTGGGAGGAATCGGCCATGACCCGGAAAAAGTTGAGTGCGATACTTCGAATCGCGATTATGCAATCGGGGCTGATTGCTTCCAGCTTTTTGCTTCTTGGTCCCGGTACAAGAATCGACGCCGTCGGAGCCGCGCCGGACCCCAAAGAGGAACAGTCCAGCTGGCTTGTCTTCCGCGGAAATCCCTTGCAAACCGGAGTCGTGGCGAAGAAATTGCCCGAAGTTCTGGACATTCGCTGGTCGTTCCAGAGCAAGGACAGCGTGGAAGGCACGGCGGCAATCGCGAATGGAACCGTTTTCATCGGCTCGTTTGATGAGCACCTGTATGCCCTCGATCTGCAAACGGGCAATGAAAAATGGAAATTCAAAGGCGGGCCTTTCAAGTCGCCTGTGAGTTACCGCAATGAGGCGGTTTACGTTGGTGATGCGGATGGGGTTTTCTATTGTCTGGAGGCGGCGACGGGCAAAGTCCGGTGGAAGTTCAATACCGAATCGGAAATTACATCCGGCGCCAATTTCGCGGGCGACAATGTCATGTTCGGGGCCGCCGATGAAACACTCTATTGCCTTTCCAAGGAAGGCAAGGAAGTGTGGAAATTCAAGGTGCCTGGAGGCCCGGTCATGGCGACACCCGCTGTTGTCGGCGACCGAACTTTTGTTTCCGGGTGTGACAGTTCCCTGCACGTGCTGGATACGAACACGGGGAAAGAACTCCACGCCGTCGAACTGGAGGGACAAACCGCCGCGACTCCCGCGGTGATGGGCGATACACTATTTGTCGGCACCATGTCCAACCAGGTGCTGGCAGTGGATTGGAAAAAAGCGGAAGTAGCCTGGAAATTTGAATCCGAACGCCGGCAACAACCGTTCTACAGTTCCGCCGCCGTTACGGAGAACCTGGTGATCGCGGGCAGCCGTGATAAACGGGTCTATGGCCTGGATCGCAAAAATGGCAAGGAAATCTGGAGTTTCGCGACGACCGGAAAAGTGGATGGCTCGCCGGTGGTTGCCGGGAACCGGGTGTACGTAGGTTCCTTTGATGGCTACTTGTATGTATTGGATCTGGCGAAAGGAACCGAGCACCAGAAGCTCCAGTTGAGCAAGAAGTCGGCCATTTCCGGGTCTCCCGCGATCGCGGATAATTGTTTGGTAATCGGCACGTTGGACGGCACGGTCTATTGCCTTGGTGCCAAGAAATAAAAAAAGGAAAAATGATAACCACCGAAACGGCACAAGAAAAAACCGGGCTCGGCAACTACTTTGTAGCCAATTACCCACCGTTTTCTTTTTGGAAACCGGAGCACCTTGGCCAAGCTCGAAAAACGCTGCAGGAACCTCCCCGACCCGAAGTCCCGCTGGGCCTGTACCTGCACATTCCGTTTTGCCGGAAGCGCTGTAAATTCTGTTATTTTCGGGTCTATACGGACAAGAATGCCCGCGAGGTGGAGGCCTACTCGAACGCCCTGGCCGGGGAAGTCGAACTGTACAGCCGGCTTCCCTGTGCCGGCGGCAGGCCGCTGCAGTTCGTTTATTTCGGCGGCGGAACACCCTCCTACTTGAGCGCCGCGCAACTGCGCGACTTGGTGGAACGGATCAAGAATTGCTGCCCGTGGGACGAAGTTCAGGAAGTTACATTCGAATGTGAACCGGGCACTTTGCAGCAACACAAACTGGAAACGTTGAAAGGACTTGGCGTCACGCGCCTCAGTCTGGGGATTGAAAATTTCGACGATCAAATCCTGGAGGCCAATGGGCGAGCCCATCTATCCGCGGAAATCCTCCGCGCCTATTCCTGGGCCGAGCAGATTGGCTTCGATCAGGTCAACATCGACCTGATTGCCGGAATGGTTGGAGAAACGTGGGACAAATGGCGCCAGACGGTTCGGAAAACCATTGACCTCAGTCCCGACAGCGTCACCATTTACCAGATGGAGTTGCCCTTCAATACTGTCTTTTCTCAAGAACTACGCCAGGTGAATCAAGCGGAAGCCGGCACTTTGGCGGTCGCGGATTGGCCGACCAAACGGGCCTGGGTTGCGTATGCTTTTGAGGAACTGCAAAGTGCCGGATACGAGGTATCGAGCGCCTACACCGTGGTAAAAAGCCGCAGCCGGACGCGCTTTATTTACCGCGATAGTTTGTGGCATGGAGCGGATATGTTTGGCACCGGCGTCGCCTCCTTCGGTCATGTCAGCGGGGTCCACATGCAAAACGTGGATACATGGGAAAAATACCTCGACTTGCTCAATCGCGGTGAATTGCCGCTCGGCCGGGCGTTACCCGTACAACCGCAGGAAGAATTGATTCGCGAAATGATCTTACAGATAAAAACCGGCCGATTGAATATCCCATATTTTAACAGCAAATTCGGCGTGGACATCGGCCGAGTGTATGAGAAAGAGTTCGGCCGCCTGGAGTCTCAGGGATTATTGACGATTACTCCGGAAGTCATCAACCTGACACCCGCAGGGCTATACCAAATAGACCGGCAACTGCCGGAATTCTTCCTTCCCGAACATCGCCATGCTCGCTATACTTGACCCGTAATTAACCGTGGCGGCGCGATATTACCCCTTGCTTCTGCGGGGGTTGGTTGCTATGTTAACGGTTTGCATAAATTCAGCCGGGCAAAGCGGTTCGGGAGAACGGAATGAAGGTTCGGGCCAGCGTCAGACGCATCTGTGAAAACTGCAAGCTGATACGGCGGCGAAGGCGTCTCTTGGTGATCTGCTCCAACCCGCGTCACAAACAAAGACAAGGGTAACAAGGAGAATTGCCGTGCCCCGTATCCTTGGCGTTGATATTCCAAACGATAAACCCACCCATATTTCGTTGCGGCACATCTACGGCATCGGGCCGACGCTGGCGATGCGGTTGTGCAATCAGGCCGGAGTCAGTCCCCAACGGCGCGCCAAGGAACTGACGGACGATGAAATCAGCCGCCTGGCGTCCATCCTCGACAAGGAATATACCGTCGAAGGGCCGCTGCGCCGGCAAAACCAACAAAACATCGCGCGGCTGAAGGATATCGGCTGCTATCGCGGGTACCGGCATCGCCGGGGGCTCCCGGTACGGGGGCAACGGACGCGGACCAACGCGCGGACTCGTAAAGGGCCGCGAAAAACCGTGGCCGGCAAAAAGGGCGTCAAGGAATTGCGAGGCTAAGTTATAGAGTTAGCGACGGTGTAAAAAGCATCAGGCGGGAGTTGCATTCGTGGCGAAGACCAAGAAAAGAAAACAGCGCCGTAATGTGAGCCGGGGTATCGCGCACATCATGGCCACTTTCAATAACACCATCATTACGATCACCGACACGAACGGCGATGCCCTTTGCTTTGCTTCGGCGGGAACGGTCGGCTTCAAGGGAAGCCGGAAGAGCACCCCGTTTGCGGCCCAGCGGGCCGCGGAAGTGGCGGCGGAAAAAGCCAGCAAGTTTGGCCTCAAGGAGGTGGAAGTCCGGGTGAAGGGCCCGGGCTCCGGCCGGGAGTCGGCCATCACGGCGTTGCAATCCGCCGGAATAAATGTCAGGGCGATCGAAGACGTCACCCCGTTGCCGCACAATGGTTGCCGGCCGCCGAAAAAGCGCCGGGTGTAAAGCGAATTGTTGGTTCTAACCAAAACAAATATCCATGGCACGCGAACTCGATTATCAATGCAAGCTTTGCCGCCGCGAGGGCATCAAGCTGTACCTCAAGGGCACTCGGTGCGAAAGCCCCAAATGTGCCATTGAACGCCAGAGAGCCGCGCCGGGCATGCACGGGGCCCGCCGGGGGAAGCTGAGTGAATACGGCGTTCGGCTGCGCGAGAAACAGAAGCTGAAACGGTTCTACGGGGTCCTGGAACGCCAATTCCGCCGGTATTTTGCCATTGCCGCCCGCTCCACCGAAAACACCGGCGAGGTGCTATTAAGCATCATGGAACGGCGGCTCGATAATGTGGTCCATCGGCTCGGGTGGGCAAATTCTCGTGCCAGCGCCCGCCAGCTTGTCACACACAGCCACGTGACTCTAAACGGCAAGGCCTGCAATATTCCGAGTCTGCTGCTCAAGGCGGGGGACGTCGTCGCCGTCAAAAACCGGCCCCGGGCGTTGCAACTGGTCAAGCTGAACTTGACGCAACCAGGCCAGCCCGTTCCGGATTTCCTGGAACGCAGTACCACGGAGCCCCCCGAGGGCAAAATGCTGCGCTTGCCGACCCGGAGTGATGTGGATCCGCGGCTCTACAAGGATCGGGAGCTGCAGGAACAGTTGATTATTGAATTTGCGGCCCGTTGAAAGGAGGATACCTGATCATGCGTATTCGATGGCGCGGTCTGGAATTGCCGAACCGGTTGATTTGTGATCGCAATTCGCTTACCGATACCTACGGCAAATTCAGCGCCGAACCGTTTGAACGGGGTTTCGGCGTCACCGTGGGCAATAGCTTGCGCCGGATTCTCCTTTCCAGCCTCGAAGGCAGCGCCATTACCCGGGTCAAAATCCAGGGAGTCCAGCACGAAATCAGCACCATTCCGGGCGTGGTCGAGGATGTGACCGATATCATCCTGAACGTGAAAAGCCTGGTCGTCAAGAACGCGAGCGAACAGCCGCGCTCGATCCGGATCGATCGCCACGAGCGCGGCGTGGTTACCGCTGCGAACATCATCACGGATGAAGCCGTGCAGATCATCAACCCGGAACATATCCTGGCTACACTGACCGATGACGTGCCGTTTGTCATGGAAATGACCGCAGAAAACGGCCGCGGCTACCGGACTGCGGATGAAAACGCCGGCACCGAACGGGAAATCGGTGTCATTCCGGTCGATTCCAGTTTCTCGCCCGTGGTGCGCGTCAAATATGAAATCGAAGAAACACGCGTTGGCCAGAAAACAAACTACGACAAGTTAGTGATGGAAATCTGGACCAATGGCACGGTCGTCCCGCAGTTGGCCCTGGTGGAAGGGTCCAAAATTCTGCGCAAGCATCTCAATCCGTTCATCCAGTATGCCGAACCCGGGCCGGAAATGCCCATCGAGGATCGGTTGGATGTCGGCGCCCCGACCGAAACGGTCGATCATGAACTCGAGCGGAAGCTGAACATGAGCCTGGCGGAATTGGAGCTGTCCGTGAGGGCGACGAACTGCCTGGAATCCGAAGGCATTACAACGGTGCGCGACCTGGTGATCCGGACCGATGAAGAATTGTTGGAAGTCCGGAATTTCGGCGAAACCACGCTGAAGGAAGTGAAAATCAAGTTGGAGGAGCGAGGCCTTCATCTGAGCATGAAGCCGGCCACCACGGCAAGACGTTAGTCCTTCGAGGCGGATGGAGCGTGGCGGGGACGAAACCGGCCGGCCGTCCGAGTTTTAGCGAGAGTGAGTCATGCGCCATTTGAAAGCCGGTCGCAAACTGAACCGGAATGCAACTCATCGGTTGGCCTTGATGCGAAACCTGGCCCGGGCACTGTTCACGCACGACCGGGTGATCACAACGCTTGCCAAGGCCAAGGAAGCCCGGCGCTTTGTGGAAAAGCTGATCACCCTGGCCAAGCGCGGCGACCTCCATGCCCGCCGGCTGGCACTGGCCAAATTGCCGGACAAGGCGATCATCGACAAACTTTTCAGGGAAATTGCTCCCCGCTTCGAGGACCGGGCGGGGGGCTACACGCGGGTCATCAAACGGCACGAGCGCCGGCTGGGAGATGGGGGCGAGACCGTATTCCTGGAACTCCTCAAGGAAGGTGAAATGAAGGTGATCATGAAGACGCCGGAGGAACCGGCAGCGCCCCGCGTATCGGAAGATGAAGCTCCGGCAACAGCGGGCGCGGGATCGGAAGCGGCCGGGGAGAAGCCGTAAACGCAATACGACGAGCGAGCCAGCGCCGCGACCGACACCACTTTCCGCAGTGCAACTCAATGTCTTGGAGCCACGTTCATCTGCACTCCGATCAGAGCGGGCGCGCATCTGGAATCCGTTGCCAGATACGCAGCCAAAAAAGTGCATACTTTCGGGCGTTTCGTAGACATGCGAAGAGTCGAATGTCAATATTAAACGTGCCCTTCCCCTTTTTTTGTCTTTCGCGAACATTTACCCCGTGTGGTCGGCGATGAAATCCAGGATGTACTCCCGCGCCGGATCGCCGGGCCGTGCCACACTGGGCATGATCATCTGATGAGTCCGGCCCGGAATCATATGAATTTCCGCTGACGAACCGGCTGTGACCAGGGCCTCGTAAAAAGTCGTGGCATCCTCGGGAAAACCCGGATTGTCGTTGCTGGCATAGAGAAGCAGGAAGGGCGGCTGGGTCCCGTCCACATACTTCAACGGCGAAGCGTTCCACTGCTGCTCCAGGTCGCCGAATACGTCGTTAAACGGGCCGTTGACGAGGGGAGAGTCGGACCTCCTCACGTCGTAAAAGCCACCACTTACCCCGATAACTCCCTTGATGACGTCCGGGGAAAGCCCTTGAGCGGCCAGGTAGCTGTGGTCGGTCGCCAGGAGGGACACCAGCCCCCCTCCTGCAGAGTGGCCCATAAGGACGATTTTCTGTGGATTCCCCCCGTAGTCGGCGATATGGTTGTATGTCCATTTGAAGGCTCGTGCCACGTCCACCTCGTGCGCTGGGAAGACGACTTGCTGAGAGCTGCCATCGGTGATTCGGTAGTTGATCGCCACAAAGCCCAACCCTTCGCGGGCCAGGGCACGGGCCAGATAGGCATTGCTGCTCTTCTCTTGGTTGCGATATTGTCCTCCGAAAGCGAAGAACACAACCGGGAAGTCGGTTCGGTGCGGCGGCACGTAGACGTCCAAGTTCTCGCGCTGGGGATTGGAGTACTGCCCGTCGTAGTAGATGATGTCACGAAAGACGGTGACTCCGTCCGGCGGTTGCGGACTATTGTTGAGCAGGACCGACACCTGATTGGTAAAATTCTGCACGATCGCCAGGTCGTCCCGGCCGTCGCGGTTGAAGTCGCTGACGGCAACGGAAAACGGGTTCGCTCCCCCCCAGAAGTATTGCGTGGTCTGGAAAGTGCCGTCGCCGTTGCCGACCAGGACCGACGATGACTGTAGTCCCACTGTCGCGATGTCCGGAATCCCATCGCCATCAAAGTCGGCCACGGCAATGGATAGAGGCTGTCCGCCAACTTGATAGTTTCGATTCAATGTAAACGTTCCATCCCCGTTTCCAAGCAGAATGGAAACTGTAGCCGTATAATAACCGGTCACCGCCAAATCCGGAGTTCCATCCCGGTTGAAATCGTGGACAGCGATGGACGTGAGATTGCGCCCCACACCCGTCAGGTTCTGACCCGAACTAAATGTCCCGTCGCCATTGCCGAGCAGGATCGACAGGGTGCCTCGCAGATAAAACGAGCTATCCACGGTTGTTACGGCTAAATCCTGTCGGCCGTCGCCCGCAAAGTCTGCGGCGACGACGAACGTGGCAGCACCTCCAACGGCGATGTTGGAAGCCGGAGAGAACGTGCCATCGCCGTTGCCGAGCAAGATGGACACGTTGTTCGAATCTCGATTCGCCACCGCCAAGTCCTGAATGCCCGCCGCGTGGAATTCGCCCACGGCAATCGACTGCGGGTTGCGGCCTACGGAGTAGCTGTGCGGCAATCCGAACGATCCGTCTCCGTGTCCCAGTAGGATGGAGATCGCGTTGGAACCGGAATCCACCACCGCCAGATCCAGAATCCCAGAGTCATGGAAGTGGCCGGTCGTGACATAATAAGGATTTGTCCCCACGACCACGGTTGCAGCCAGTCGGAAAGAGCCGTCGCCGTTTCCCAGGAAGATGGACAAGTCATTGGATCCGGCATTGGCCACGGCCAGATCCTGAATGCCAATTCCTCGGAAGTCGCCAGCGGCGACCGACCGAGGGCTTCGACCCGTCGTATAATCGACGGGATCGGCGAACGACAGTTCGCCCCCTTGTGCATTGGAGCTACGCTGGCTCTCTTTGGGGATTGTTGGACTTGGCGTTGCCCACATTACCTGGTCGGCTGCTCGGAGTGCTCCGGGAACCGCGGGTGGGCGAGAGTTCACCCGACCCGGTCCCCGAGGCTCAGCACGAGAATCGCCCTCCCCGGTTTGCGTCGAGCTTGAGATGCCATAGACCAGTGACCCGGTGAAGAACGGCACTTGACCCGTTGTGCCGCTGATTCCTCCGTCGAGCTGCCCGAGGCCTAACCGAGGCAACTCTCGGTTCCTGGTCGCGAACGCGGAACCCGGGTCCCAGTCCTGCAAAGGATCATCAGGCGTGTTCCAAACCGACACGGCGCCGGCGACCGCACTCGTCCCGGTCGCCTGTTTGGTTGGTAGGCAATCGCTGGCGGAAAACTCCACGCGGACAAAAGTGCCCTGCCTTGCCGGGACGGTCCCACCATTGTCATGCCTCGGCCGATGGATGACCGGCGGTTCGGCGTTAACATTCCTCTCCAAGGCCGACAGGCTCGGGTCCACAACAGCCAGGCCGGTACCTAGCCACGACCACCCAAGCAGTCCGCCCAACACCGTGTCGCCGGGTGGAAGGCGATCTTCTAAAAAGAGCAACTGTGGCCGGTAGCGGGCGGAACGGGGTTGCCTTGAGTGAAGAGTGCGGCGCACCCAAATCTTTGTCTTGGAGCGTAAAATAGCGAATGATCCTCCAGGGCGATACCAAATGAAAAAGAAATCCCGGTCCAACGAGTTGCGGTAAGGCCGCGTTCTACGGGATGTAGTTGAGGTCTTCCGGCAAAGGTCTCTGGATCGGTACCTCGAAGTACTTCGCAGGCTCCGGATGGATGATCTCCTTGCCGTCGGAGGCGAAGAAGGTGGCGATTTGCTCCTGGGCGCCCATGGCGATTGCCATTAACGCCGGGACGTTAATACTGATCATGAAGGCATGGGGGTTCTTCGGTACAGCAGGGTCATCTGCGTACGCCAGGTCATTGCGGTAGAAAGTGGCCCGGTCGGCCAAGTCTCCCGCGCGCAGAAGCGCGCTATTGGTCGGATTTGGGGCAGATTCGTCACCTTTCGCGAACTGGAAGATGACCGCCTTGGCCGGGACGCCAGCGAGTGGAGCCTTCCGCAGGTGAGGTGCGTAGGCTGCCGAGTAGCCAGATTGCCCGACCCAGTTAAAGTTGTCAAATAGCTCCTGAATGGCGGTCGCTCCTGCCACGGTGTTAATCACCGACGGCTGGTTGCGGAGCGGCAGGTTCTCATTGAAGTAGGGTGGGGCTACAGGGACTCCACCGATGCTGGTAAGTCCCGGTGCATTGAGAAGCGACGGCGCACGCGAGGCGAGCATCGTGCCAACAGTCGGCCGAGCGTCGGGCGCCAGCCGTCTGGCTTCGAGGAATGGACCGCCGGCGACATTGAGGACGCCAGCACCCACGTCTGGCTCAGCACTGAGCAACACCGTACCCGTGTTTCCGCCGAAAGAAGCTCCGAAGTAGTAGACGCGGGAGGGGTCGAGATCTGGGACTCCATCGCCGTGCACATCCATCCCGACCTGAATCACGCGGACGAGTTGCATGAGGTCAGCCACCGTCTGTCGGAGCCCGTCGGTGAAAAAGATGATCTGCCGGGGCGGAGCGGCGCCGAGGCCCTCGTTGTTCCCGATGATGTGGTCGCCGTCCTGGTCGATGCCCCGCCCGCCCGCGGAGAAAATCACTGGTCCTCCGACGGTCTGGTTCACCGTAAGAGTACCGAGGGGACCAAAGCCTTGGCCAACGAAGTTAATGGAGATGGTGGCGATTCCCTGCGTCGCCATCGTTGCGGCGACGTTCAGGGAAAGGTTCTTGTTGCCCGCGTTCCCCTGACCGAAAATCGCCACTGGCCAGCCGTCGGCGGGCTTCGGTCCGGATGGGAGAAAGAGGTTGAAATAGATTTCGTTAACGCCTTGCACGGCCGGAATGCCTGTGTTCGTTCCTACCTGCGGGATGTACTCTCCGGGGTGGATCTCATAATCAGGCGAGACATACTTCCCAAAGGCGATCTCTCCGACCGCCCCTGGAATGATGTGGAGCAGACCGGTGTCGAGCTCGATGGGGGTGAATCGAGGTGGATTATCGCCGGTCTGTTCGTTGAACATGATTCCTTTTACATCGTCGAGATTGAACACGGTCCGGGTGCCGTTTGGACCCAACAGGAAATCGGCCGGCTCCGGAGTTGCCGCGTGAATCTGGTCGCGGATCTTCTCCAGGTTGGCCGTGGCGCTCTCCGTGGTGAAGACGCTGGCATCCACAATGTCGCTTTCTCGGATACCGAGCCGGCGGGCAGCGTGGATGGCGTCCAGGAGTTCATGCTTGTACTCGCCCCGGACATCCTGGCGGAAATTCCGAAAAGCCTGCGATGCTTCCACGGGAGTGCCTTCCGCGCTCCGCAAACCATTCGTCAAAATGAGGGCGTAACGCGTGTGCTGGTCCAGCAGTTCGTCCGACTCGACGTGGAGCGTATTGCTGGGCGGATCCCACACGACCTGGTTGATGCCGACCACTTGGCCGGATTCATGGCGGCCGACGGCATCGCCGAGGCTGATCAGGAATACGGATTGGCTGGTTACCGAGTTGACATCAATCGGGCCGTCAAAGGGAATCGACAACCGTGGCTGCAAGTTGAAGCCGTCGAGCTGGTTGATGACGTTCAGGTCCTCGCAATCGGAGACGAATACCCTGCAGTCGGGATAAGGCAGGTTGACGCGCAGGCCCGTTAAGTTACTCTGATCGGGGACAGTGAACCAGTTGGTGGGGAAGGGGGCTTCGGTTTTGACATTCAGGTGGAAGAGGGCGTGGACTTCGCCTTGCGATTCGGCGCGTGGGGGATCGTCACTCGGCGTCGATTGCCAGATGCCGCGCTGGAGGCTGGCCGAGTCGGCGGCTGAATAGCCAACTTGTGAGTTTACGACCGCAGCGAATGTTGCTGACGGCAGTTGTACCAATTCGACTGCCACGAATGCAATCGGAGCTTCGGTCGCTGCCCGGATGTGCGTGACTTCCATTCCCGCTCCGGATTGTACCAATCGTTTTGCGGCCCAAATCCCGTTGTCGCAAGCCGGAAAGTCGTCGAGGTCGAATAGGGCTACCTTTTCATTGGCGATGCACGGCTCGGGAGGGGCACGTTGATCCTCTGTTGGCCCTTTGGATGTTACCTTGCGCTGTGCATGCCGAGATTGGACGACAATCGCTTCGCCGAGCCAGTTCTGAGATCCCGGAGCGTCGGCTCCCAAGACTCGTCGGCTTGGTTCTTTCCAACACGATGCGAGGAATGCCCCGCAGACGGTATCACCCGGCGGGAGCCTTGCTTCCAAGGCTTCCAATTGCGGTCGATACATGCCTGCGCGACGGCGAACCTCCGCCCGGCGAAAACACTTGATGCTACGTTTCATGGTATCCTCCGAAGAGTAGAGGCTTGAATCTGCAGCAACGTACAAAATAAGGAGAGTGGGCTCTTGGCCCCGCGACGCAATCACCAAGCGGAGAGGCGCCGGCCGCAGTCCCTAATCCACTAGGTCCCGAAAACTTTCCGATCGCACGAAAAAAAAGACAAAATTCGAGACTCCTCGCTGCACGCGACTGGTACCGGCTTCTTGACCGTTAAAATGAGCCGTGGTAAGCTGGGGCATACTTTTCCGTGTGCGTTTTTTCGCTTTTGGGGACCTAGAGGTTAGGAGATGCCCGGCAACAGCAAAGATGCTGCGCAGTGGCTGGCCGCGGCTCGCGCCGGTTCGCGGGAAGCATTGGGCGCGGGCCTGGAAACATGCCGGCGTTATTTGCTCTTGGTCGCCGATCGGGAACTCGATCCGGACCTCCGGGCCAAGGGGGGCGCCTCGGACCTGGTGCAGGAAACATTCCTGGAAGCCCAGCGGGATTTCGCGCGATTTCGGGGTAACTCGGAAGATGAATTCCGCGCATGGTTGCGGCGGATGCTGCTGCATCGCCTCGGCAAATTCGCCCGCCGCTACCGCCGTACTCAGAAACGCCGGCTGGGGCGCGAGGTCGGAGACCAGCCCGACGGCTCCTCAAGCAGGATCAGGGGCGATGTCATCGCCGACATGCTCTCGCCCAGCGGCGAGGCGATGGCCCTCGAACAGACCGAGGCGCTCCAGCGAGCTCTGAGCCGTTTGCCCGAGGATTATCGCCGGGTTATCACTTTGCGGTACGAAGAGGATCTGTCCTTTCACGAGATCGGCCGGATTCTCGTGCGGTCCCCGGCGGCCGCGCGGATGTTGTGGGCGCGGGCGGTGGAGCGCTTACGGGATGAATGGGAATCGCCGCAATGAACCCTGAAGAAGCTACCCCACAGGATCAGGAATTTGCCACACAGCTGGCTGCTTACGATGAGGCGCTGGCGGCGGGGAGACTTGCCGCAACGCCTTCCCCGGCGGATTCCAATTCGGAAGTTGAGCCACGCTTGGAGCGCTGCCTGGAGTTATTGCCCCTGTTACGGGGCTTGCGACCAAGCCAGCGCAATGACGCCGATAAGGCGTCCGCGTTTGCCGATATTCCGCTGGACCTTCTGGGGCGCTTCCAGATCCGGCGTGAGTTGGGCCGAGGAGCCCACGGGATTGTGTTTCTGGCCTATGACCCCAAGTTGCGCCGGGAAGTGGCGCTCAAGATCCCGCGGGCCGAAACCTTATTTACTCCCAGTGCGCGCGAGCGCTTTCTGCGAGAAGCACGGGCCGCGGCCGGGCTGGAACATCCCAACCTGGTGCCGGTCCATGACGCGGGTGAAGAGGGGACGGTTTGCTTCATTGCCTACGCGTATTGTCCGGGAATTACCCTGGCTGCCTGGTGCAAACAACAGAGCGACCCCGTGCCCGTTTGTGAAGCCGCTGCGCTGGTGGCCACCAGCGCCAACGCGGTACACCATGCCCACTTGCATGGCATCATCCATCGCGACTTGAAACCGGGCAATATACTGTTGCGGACAAATTTCACCGCCGAGTATTCGGAGAAGCTCATCCCCAAAATCACGGACTTCGGCCTGGCCAAGCTGGTGGACGGCGAAGGGGAGCCCGCATTGCAAACACAAAGCGGAGTGATCGTCGGCACGCCCAGCTACATGGCCCCGGAGCAAGCGGGAGGCAAGAACAAGGCAATCGGCCTGGCTGCCGACATCTACGCGCTGGGGGCGATTCTCTATGAATTGTTGACGGGCCGGCCGCCGTTCCAGGCCGACACCAGTCTGGACACGCTGTTGCTGGTGCGTACTGAGGAACCGATCCCGCCTTCCCGTTTGCGGCCCAAAATGCCTCGCGACCTGGAGACAATCTGCCTGAAGTGCCTGCAAAAAGAGCCGGCCAAGCGCTACGCCAGTGCCAGCGTGCTGGCTGACGACTTGCGGCGCTTTTTGGCAGGACAGCCGATCCAGGCCCGGCCCATCCGTGTGTGGGAGCGCGGCCTCAAGTGGGCCCGGCGCCGGCCGGCGATCGCGGGGCTGCTGGCATCCATCATCCTGGTTACGGCCTTGGGCTTCGCAGGAGTTTTCTGGCAATGGCGCGAAGCGGCAACGGCGCGCGAAACCTTGCAAACTAACCTCTATTACAAGCTGATCGCCTTGGCGGAGCGGGAGTTCAAACGCGGGACCGGCAGCCGGGCCGATGAGCTGCTCGACCAGTGCCCGCCTCAACTCCGCGGCTGGGAATGGCACTACCTCAAGCGCCTCCCCTTCGCCGACTTTCCCGCGCTCGCTCATGATACTATCGTCGCCCGCGTGGCATTCAGTCCTGACGGCTTGCATCTTGCCTCGGGAGAGCTGAATGGGAACGTGACGGTTTGGGACGCGCGGACGGGAACCAAGCTGCATACCCTCCGCGCGGCGCACGACTATCAGGTGTTGGCCTTGGCCTTCAGTCCCGACGGGTCGCGCCTAGCCTCGGGCGGCCGGCAGGATCGCCGAGTAAGAGTTTGGGACGTGTCCAACGGCAAATTGCTCCACACGCTGCCGGGTCACACCAACAGCATCGAAGGGTTAGTCTTTAGTCCGGACGGCAAGCGCCTAGCCTCGGCGAGCGTTGACCACACGGTGCGGCTCTGGGATCTCACCTCCGGTCAGGAGATCTTCACCTTCCGCGAGCACGTGCAGCCACTAGCAGCTAACGGCCTGGCCTTTTGTGCCGGCGGCCAGCGCCTCATCTCCGTGAGCGTGGACGGGGTGGTGAAGGTCTGGGATGCGGCCACCGGCCAGACGATCTCCACGTTCCATGGAGGCGTCCAGTGGGTTTGGTGCGCGGCTTTCAGCCCCAATGGCGGGTGGTTTGCCATGGGGGGCCAGGATGGGATCGTCAAGATTTACCAGACCGAGCCCTGGAAGGAGGTCCGCACTCTGGAAGCCCATTCCTCCGTCGTTCTCTACCTGGCGGTTAGTCCGGACGGTAGGCGCCTCGCCTCCACCGGAGAGGATCGGACCCTGAAAGTGTGGGACGTGACGACAGGCCACGAGGCTCTCCTTCTCGATCTCCACGCCGGCAGAATCACCAGTTTGGCGTTTAGCCCGGACGGACACCGGCTGGCCTCGGGAAGCGCCGATAAAACCGTCGAGGTCTTCGACGGGACGCCCTGGGTGGCTGGCGCGAGCGACTGGCCAATCACTTGGACCGCGCATCAGCACAAGGTTGTTGAGGTGGCCTTTAGTCCGGACAGCCAACGGCTGGTATCGGCCAGCTGGGATAAGACGGTGAAGCTTTGGGACGTCCGTACGGGCCAAGAACTGCTGAGAGTGCCCGATATGCCGGCTGGGCTCACCGGGGTGGCGTTCAGCCGCGACGGCCGGCGTTTTGCCGCCGCCAGCTTGGAAGGAAGAATCACCATCTGCGATGCGCAGCGCGGTAAGAAGATCTGCACGCTCCGGGGAAAGGCCGGTCCGGTGTATGGTGTGGCGTTTAATCCAGTCAGCAACGTGCTCGCCTCGGCCCACAGCGATGGCACGGTGAATGTCTGGGATATCGAGCGCGGGCGAGCGGATGAGGCGAATCCCCCGGTCTTGACCATCCCGGCGCACAGTAGTGCCGTACTCGCCGTGGCCTACAGCGCGGACGGCCGGCTCCTGGCGTCGGCCGGCGGTAGGGACCAAGAGCATAGCGTTGGCGTCTGGGAAGCAGCCACGGGAAAGACCATACACCGGCTCCCCTACCTTGGGCTTGTCTGGAGCGTGGCATTCAGTCCGGACGGAGGGCATCTGGCCTGCGCTGGCGGGCGTAGAGTCGGAGTTGTGCTCTGGGATGTGGAGACCGGCCACGAGTTACGCAGGACCACAAGCGGCGATCGTATCTTTCGCGTGATCTTCAGCCCCAACGGCCGGCGGCTTGTCACGGCGTGTGAGGGCCAGACAGTTCGGCTCTTGGACGCCACTGGCCAGGAACTCGACAGTCTTCGGGTTTCCGGCGGCGAATTATGGGGCGTGGCCTTCAGCCCGAACGGGCGCTACCTGGCTACGTGCAGTGGTTACAAGGGTAAAGGGACCATCCAGATATGGGATGCGAAGATTTGGGACAAGTCCATAGTCCGCAGTCCGTAGGGTTCGTTCAGCGCGCCCTACGGAGTATTCAGGAATTCGCCATGATGAAGCCACGTAAAGCTTTCACTCTCATCGAGCTGTTGGTCGTCATCGCCATCATCGCCGTGCTGATCGGCTTGCTTCTACCGGCCGTCCAAAAGGTGCGTGAAGCCGCCAACCGCATAACCTGCAGCAACAATCTGAAACAGCTGGGCCTGGCGGTCCATCACTTTGCGGACGTCCACAATGGCAGGTTACCTCCCGCTAAGGTGCAGGGCCCGGCGGCCCAGGTGGGCGTCCCCTGGCCGACAAGGCATGGGTTTGGGGTGTTCCTCCTACCATACATCGAACAGCAGGCCCTATACGAACTATACCACTGGGACCTGAGCGGAGGCGAAGAGGGGAACCAACCGGTTGGGGCCGCCCAGGTGAGGATTTTTCAGTGTCCGTCGGCGGAGCCTAACCGGTTCTGGGTGTTTGCGTACGGTGGCAGGGGCGCGTGTGGGGACTACGCCCCCACCGAAAGTGTTGCTCCCGCTCTGGCGAGCTTGCGGCTAATTGACCCGGTGGCAAACTACAAGGGAGCCCTGGAGCTAAACGTGCTCACGCGCATTACTGACATTAAGGACGGCACCGCCTATACCCTCCTGCTGGCTGAGGATGCCGGCCGACCGAGAGCGTGGCTGGTAGGGCGGCCAGGCGAAGACCAGGTCGTCATCGGCTGTGGCTGGACAGGATTCAATAATCCCCTCACTGTTCAAGGTTCGACGCTCGATGGGAGGAAGAAACCAGGACCCTGCGCCGTCAACTGTACCAACGACGGTGAGCTCTACAGTTTTCACCCCGGCGGGGCCAACGTCGTCATGGCCGATGGCTCGGTCCATTTCCTGAAAGCCAGCCTTGACATCCGCATCCTGGCCCGGTTGGTCACGCGGGCTGGCGGGGAAGTCGGTTCCGACGGCGATTTCTAACTGCCGCGCGTCCATGGAGTGTGCGCGGCAATAAACCGCAGAGTCACCTCCCACACCCGGCCTCTCCCGCGTCCCCCACGAATGTGCATACGTTAACTCCGTTGTCCCAATTAAGGCAACCGGTTCGTCTTGTCATCGCTTCACTTTCCCGCTTTGCTATCAGTGAGCGTTACATGAACCGGTGACCGAGGCACGGAGTCCTTGACGGGTCTCCTGCTCACCCGTCCATGACGAACCCCTCCCTTCCCTCCCCAGGGTCCCCGCGGTCCAGCTTCCCCTGCTTCAACGGTACTATGAAGGGGTGCGACTCCCTGCGTCCCTCTCGCAACGCTTCGTTGTCCTTCGCGTGGCAATACCAGGCGCTTGCGTAAAGTTCCTGGGGAGCCCGGGTGTACCAATGCCGTGCTCTACGACCCCGGCAGGACCGACACATCAGGCCCGTACGATGTGCCGACGCGGCCCCCGAGCCGTCCATGCCGAAGGCTCTCACGGGTAGTACTCTCGAGGCTCAATAGCACGGCGTTGGCACTGGCTGTCTACGCTTCGCAGTGGTCATTGCTAGCCCCCACGCAGGACTCGCTTCCGGCTGCTGGCCAAGCTCTACCGGGTGGAATTGGTTACCCACAAGGCTCCGATGAAAGGTTTCAGACCGTTTTCCTCCTCCTTTCCCAAGTTTTCTTGGCGCAAGGACGGATTACGCAGCGCCTTGTCGGCGGAATTGCGAATAAAGCGGGTCCGCGGCCGTTTGTGTGCCGGTTGATGGCCAGATCCGGTGCTTTTCCGGAACTCCCGAATCGGAGTTTTTTTTGTCTCAAAGTTGACATGAGATGCATGGCAAGCATTGACTGTTTTGTATTCGGGACTGGGGGGTGTCCCAGGGTATCGGAAACGAACTGTCGTAAAGGTGGAATCCGTAGTGGTTTGTGGAGTGACATTCGTTTCCGTATTTTTTCGAGCCAAGAACATTGGCCAGGCATCTGTGCCGCGGCCGGCAGAACGAGAATTTAGGGCGACATGGTCGTGTCAACAAGACGCCCGAAAAATGGAGACTTATGTCAACTCTGCATGACTGATGCGGGGACTAGCCGGGGTGCACGAATGTCATCGGGGTGCAGTGGACAGGTGGGTTGGCGTGCAACAGAAAATCGAGAAATTGCTATTTTGCGCAGGAAACGTGCCTGTCACAAGCACGCCGGGTCAAGGGGGTGTCACAGCAACTTCGAATGAAACACAAATAGTGTCGTATTTTGCCGCGCGGAAAGAAGGTGAGTGACAGCTTGTGTATGGAAGACGACAGGATGACCACATGAATCAATTATCCATTGCCCGCAGCGGAAACAGTGCGGACTTGGTGTGCTGTTTTTCCAGAATGGAGCGGAGCCGGGCTACGATCTCGGGATTCTGGGCGGCCACATCGCTCGTTTCGGCGCGGTCGTTAGCCAGGTTGTACAATTCGATGGCATACGGCTGCTGATCCTTCGCATTCGGGTTCGGATTCAGGTTTCGCCGCAGGGCCTTCCAGTCTCCGACCCGGACACACTGCTGTCCGCCGGAGCCGGATGACTCGCGGTAGAGAAAGGGCCGCGGTTCCTGCTTCTTGCCCAAGAGTGTTGGGGCGAAACTGATGCCGTCGAGATCGGCCGGGGTTATTTTCATGGCGCCGATCAATTCGATCAAGGTCGGGAGCCAATCCTCGAAGCCGGTGACGCGATCGCTGGTGCTGCCGGCAGTGATGTGTCCCTTCCAGCGGACCAGGCATGGCTCGCGGAAGCCGCCTTCATAGAAGGAGCCTTTCCGGCCGCGCAGACCGGCGGCACTGTCGAAAAAATCCGTATCGGTGCCGCCGTACCGGTCGAAAAGTGGGCCGTTATCGCTGGTGAAGACAACGATGGTGCGTTCGTCCAGTCCGAGGTCTTGAATCAGGGTGAGCAGTCGGCCGATATCGCGATCCATGCGCGTGATCAGCGCGGCGTAGGCGGCGCGCGGCTGCCGCTGCGGCAGATAGCCCCGGTTGCCGGTGTAGGGCTCGTCCGGGAATTTGCCCGCGTATTCCTTTAGCGAATCCTCCGGTACCTGGAGGGCCAGGTGCGGCACTGTAGTGGGGAAGTACAAAAAGAACGGCCGATCCTTGTTGGCCCGCACGAACTGAAGGGCTTGCTCCCCGATGAGGTCGGGTGCGTAATCCTTGCCGCTATAGGCTGCATAACTGGCCGGATCATTCGGGTCGGCATCGGCCGGGAGTTTCTGGTGGGCGGAGAATTTCGGGTTGTTCAGCTTGATCTCTTTGTCGTTGTCCCACAGATGGGTCGGGTAATAGTTATGAGCCACGCCCTGGCAGTTAAAGCCGAACCAGCGGTCGAAGCCTTGTTTGAGCGGATCCCCCGTGCTGCCGACCGGGCCAAGCCCCCATTTGCCGAAACCGCCCAATGTGTATCCTTGCTTTTTAAGTAACAAAGGCAGTTGGAGCGTGGCTGGCGGGACGGGCTCTTGACCTTCCGGGAAACCCTTGGCCTGGCGGTTGTCGCGAATGTATGCATGGCCCGGATGTTTGCCGGTCATCAGGACGCAGCGAGAGGGAGCGCAGACGTTGTTCCCCGCGTAGTGGTTGGTGAACCGCATCCCCTCGTGGGCCAGGTGGTCGATGTTCGGCGTCCGAATCTTCTTTTGCCCGTAGCAGCCGAGGTCGCCGTAGCCGAGGTCGTCGGCAATGATGAAAAGGATGTTGGGTTTCTCGGCAGCCCGAGATGGTGCGCTGGAAAGGAGCGGAAGAATGAAAGCAGATGCGCAACAGAGGAATGTCTTCATGAGGTTGGCTCCGCGGGCGCCAAGTGAGGCGGTCTTCCTTTTTTAATATAGGAGAATTCGTCAATACCTGGCTCAGGCACACATCCAAGTAAATTGCACCGCTTCAAACTTTGGCCTGAGTCACGTTACGTCGTTTTGCCGGCGACAACACGGAGCCCCGCAAACAATTCTTCAGGGCTTAGGTCTCGTGTCTCACCGGCGCGTGAGACACGGCCAAAATCCGGCTCTAAGTTATTAGTCCCACAATGCTTGCGTAAAGGTCCGTGCCTATGCATTTGCATGAGATACGCGATCTCCAGCAATAACCCTGAGCATGGTACCTGGGATTGAACCGTGCCCAAACTGTTCAAGGTCCGGTCACTGGCTCTTTAAGTCCGCATTATAAGGTTTGGGGTCTTCCGGATCGTACTCCAGAATGTACTGAGACTCACGGTGATAGCGAGCCGGCAGAGTTTCAATCGGTTCTTCCAGCCAAGCGCCGGGAATGTCCGGGTTGGGAGTGCGACGACCCGGTTTGGGCACGGAGAATTCTACGCGGTATTTCCCCTTCACCGGCCCCCGGCCTTCGGGCATTTCGTAGTTCCCATCGATCACCGCGGCCAAAACGTTTATTCCGTTAGGGTCCAGGGCAATAAACCGGATGTTCGCTCGGACCACGGGTTTGCCATCCAGCGTCACGGTTCCGTAAATCTTACCGCGCTTCAGCGGGGCGGGCTCGCTCCGGCACCCAGCCGCCAACGTCAGAGCGACGGCCAAGACGCAGAAAACGGGCACACGGAACTCGGGCATTAGTAGTCTCCCGGCAGGTCCCCGGCGGCGATGCTGCTCAGGGCCACCCATGTCACCGGGTCGATACGGTCGCTGATGAAGCGAACGCTCCCGTCACAAAACGATGCATTCACTCCGCCGGTGTGGCGGCTCCGCGCGCCCATGTAGGCATCGGGAGCAGCGGCTGCCGTCAGGCCCTCGCTCAGGGGGTCACAAGGGTAGCGGGTGTCGCTCGGATCGCAATAACCGTAATCGCCTCTGGGTGAGTTGGGAGTCAACCGCGTGGAAATCTCATAGCAAAAGGTATCATCATTCCAGATCCGGCCTCGGCGATCCACAAAGGCCTGACCGGGAAGCTGCGTCCACGGCGTTTGCAGCACTTCCGACATGCAGAGGGTGGCGCTGGTGCCGTCGGTGATATCGGTCAGGCGGGCGCCGAAATCCAGGTAGAACGGAGCGCGGCCCTTCTGGTCGCCGTAGTTGAGCGGAAAGACGCCGTTCGTCGGGCCGCCCTGCTGCCGGAAACTCCAGCTCCCCCAGTTCACTCCATAGTTGGATTTCAAATCTCCGGTCTGAGGATGCCCGGTAAGTTGCGGCATATCGGAGGGGCAATCAAACATTGGAAAGCGAGTGGTGATGATGAGCGTGTTCGGGGGGGAGTTGAAATTGATGTTGAAGTCGTATCGCGCCGCGAAGGCGGTCTGTTCGATGTAGGCCATCAGGTGGGCGATAAACGGAGTGCGCGGGCGGGAACCGGTGTAAGCCCAGTCGGGATGGTTGGAGTTCCGTCCCTGGCTGCCGATAGGCAAGCGCAGATTCGCGTCGTGGTACGAGTGGCAGGCCAGCGCAAATTGCTTTAGATGGTTCTGGCACTTCATGCGATTGGCGGCCTCGCGCACTTTCTGGACCGCCGGCAAAAGGAGCGCTATGAGGATACCGATAATTGCGATTACCACCAATAACTCGATGAGCGTAAAAGCGGCCCGGCTCCGGCGGCAGCCGTCCGTGCCGGTACCCGCGGTCCTTGGAGTAATCATGGTTTCATTCTCCAAAGAAACGGCGAACAAAGACAAAGGGCCTTATCGAGATGTCGCGTGGTGAAATCTAGGAATAAGTCTATCCCTGTGGAATCGGCGTTGCAAGCATTTTTTGCTTCCCTGAAAGACACCTGGATTTGCTCCGGACGGCACCATAAAAAAGAAATGTTGGCGAATCGTTGCGGACGAGGAAGTCATGCCGCTTTCCCTGCGAGACATTACACGGTTTCTCAATGCTTCCGAAGCTACCATTCTCCGATGGATCAAGCAGCGTGGGCTACCGGCCCATCGGATCGGGGGGCAGTACCATTTCCACAAAGCCGAGCTCCTGGAATGGGCCACTTCGCGGCAAATCAAAGTCTCGACGGAGATGTTTGACCAGTTGGAATCCGATGCAGCGCCGGCTCCCTCACTGTCGGCCGCGCTCGAAGCCGGCGGCATTTTTTATCAGATACCGGGTTCCAATAGGGAAGCTGCTCTCCGCGCGTTGATCCAAACCATGCCTCTTCCCAAGGACGTTGACCGGGAACTGCTGCTGCATTTTTTCCTCGCCCGGGAAGCGCTGGCCTCGACCGCGATTGGTGACGGCATCGCCATTCCGCACGTGCGCAGCCCTATTGTTCTTCATGTACCGCGGCCTCTAGTCACACTTTGTTTCCTGACTCAACCGATCGAGTACGGGGCCCTCGACGGTAAACCGGTTGGTGTCCTGTTTTCCATGATCAGTCCCACCGTGCATATTCATTTGCAACTGCTCTCCCGGTTGTCGTTTGCACTTCACGATTGTGGCTTCAAAGGGGTCGTAAGCCGGCAAGGGCGGTCGGAGGAAATTTTGCAAGAAGCTCGCCGCATCGAAGAGCATTTACCTGCCGCCGATGGAAAGGCGGCCGATTAGCATGAGTGAACGCCTGGTTCTCGTTAGCATCACCCTTCTGGCCCTGAGCGGTGTACCGGGGCTTTTTTTAAGCCGGCGCTCCAACACCAGCCAATGGCTGGCGACCCTGCTCACGATGGCAGGCGCCGGGTTCGGCCTTACTGGGGTGGGCGCGTTCTTTGCAGGGGGGGGTGTCGGCGCTGGCGCGACGCAAGCGCCTGGTTTTTCCCAGCCCATCCGTTTGCCCTGGGCCGTTCCCGGCGGTGAATTTTACGTGGCCCTGGATGGACTTTCCGCCTTTTTCCTGGTGCCGATTCTGCTCATCTCATCGTTGGGGTCGATTTACGGTCTCGCCTATTGGAAGCAAACCGACCATCCAAATAACGGCTGTAAATTACGTCTGTTCTTCGGAATCGTGGCCGCGGCAATGGCCCTCGTCGCCATTTCCCGGAACACGGTATTGTTTCTGGCAGCCTGGGAAATCATGGCCCTGGCCGCCTTTTTTCTCGTGACCACCGAGGATACGGAAAATACCGTATGCGAGGCGGGATGGATCTACCTGGCGGCAACGCACGTGGCAGCGCTTTTCCTGTTCGCACTGTTTGCGCTGCTTCGGGCGATGACCGGGTCCTTTTCTCTGACGATTTTGCCGGATGATATTTCACCTGGTTTGATGAGCGCAGTTTTTCTACTGGCCTTGGTGGGTTTTGGTCTGAAGGCCGGCATCATGCCGCTTCACATCTGGCTTCCCGGTGCCCATGCCAGCGCTCCCAGTCACGTGTCCGCCCTGATGTCGGGAGTTATTATCAAGATGGGGATTTACGGCATCCTTCGCATTACTTCGCTGGTTCCTCATCCGCCTCTTTGGTGGGGCGTGACCCTGCTGGCATTGGGGGTTCTGTCTGGCATCCTGGGTGTCGCCTTTGCCATTGGCCAACACGACCTGAAACGCCTGCTCGCCTACCATAGCATTGAGAACATCGGCATCATCATCCTGGGGATTGGCCTGGCTCTTCTCGGCCGAACTATGGGCCGCGACGACTGGATGATTCTCGGTATGGCCGGAGGACTTCTCCACGTCTGGAATCATTCCCTTTTCAAGGGTCTTTTGTTCCTCGGCGCCGGCTCGGTCATCCATGCAACCGGCACGCGGGCGATCGATCAACTCGGCGGCCTGGCCAAGACTATGCCCCGAACAGCACTTTGTTTTCTAATCGGAGCCGTGGCCATCTGCGGCCTGCCGCCACTCAATGGTTTTGTCAGCGAGTTTTTGATTTATCTCGGCCTGTTTCGGACGCTGGGTCTACCACAGGGGCCTTCACTGACCGCAGCGGCCTTCGCGGTTCCGGCACTGGCATTTATTGGCACCCTCGCTGTGGCCTGTTTCGTCAAGGTCTTTGGCACCGTTTTTTTGGGCACTGGCCGTGCCACGGTTCACGCTCATTCTCATGAATCTCCACGTGCCATGATCGGGCCCATGGTTGTCCTGGCGGCCTGTTGTTGCCTCATCGGCTTCGTTCCTATCCTTGCGGTACCCATCTTGGGACAAGCGATTTCGACCTGGGCTCTCGGGATCCCACGCGCCGGCGCCGAATTGGCCGACTTGGTGCCGTTTGGATGGATCACCGCCGTTGCGTTGATATTGATCGCCGGCTTAATCGGCGGCGGCATGGTGTTGAGGCTTCTCCTTCGCGGGAGGACCACCACTGCCGCTACCTGGAGTTGCGGTTATCTGGCCCCGACGCCCCGTATCCAGTACACTTCCTCATCCTTTGCGCAAATGCTGGTGCAACTGTTCGGGTGGTTTTTACGTCCCAAAACTCAGGCCCCGTGCATCCACGAAATCTTTCCTCAGCCGGCAGCCTTTCATAGCGAGGTGCCCGACACCGTGCTCGATGAAGCAGTGTTGCCCGCAATCCGTTCTGCAGGAGGCCTGGCTTCCCGGTTGCGCGTCCTGCAGCAAGGGAGTATCCAGACGTATTTACTATATATTTTTGCCGTCCTTTTGATTCTGTTGATGTTTCGTTGAAAAGGTTGTAATGGTTTCGGTACTGAATCTAGTGATGCATTTTATTATGGTCCTGGCCATGCCTCCCTTGCTTTTGGGAGTCATTAACAGGACCAAGGCAGTATTTGCCGGTCGAACGGGGGCTTCGTTTTTTCAATCATATTTTGATTTGGCGAAACTTTTCCGCAAAGAATCCGTTTTCAGCAGCACGACGACCTGGGTATTTCGTGCCGGACCGGTCGTGGGACTGGCTACCGCGGTCGTCGCTGCCTCCATGATCCCGTTGACCACTGCGGCTCCTCCCATCTCGTTCGCCGGGGACTTAATCCTGCTGGCATACCTGTTCGGCCTGGGGCGCTTTTTCACCGCCTCCGCGGCTCTGGATACCGGCTCACCTTTTGAAGGCATGGGATCGGCACGAGAGGTCACGTTTGCGTGCCTGGCAGAACCTGCTTTTTTCCTGGGCCTGCTGGTACTCGCAAGACTGTCCGGTTCGCTCAGTCTTGCGAATATGTTCGATGGTGCCCTGGCACAACACTGGAAAACCGCTGGTCCTTCCCTGGCCTTGGTCGTGGGCAGCTGGTTCATCGTTCTCCTGGCCGAGAATTGTCGGATCCCCTTCGATGATCCCAATACGCACCTCGAGTTGACCATGATTCATGAAGTGATGGTCCTGGACCACAGCGGCCCGGCGCTGGGCATGATCATTTATGGGGCAGCTCTCAAGCTCTTTATTTTCGGTGCTTTGATCGTGCGGGTGGCCATTCCCGCGGCAACCGGAAATTTCGTGTTGGATGGAGGAATCGTCGCGGGCGGCCTAGTGCTGGTGGCCGTGATGATCGGCGTGGTCGAATCGGTCATGGCCCGGCTTCGGCTCGTCCATGTTCCGAATCTTCTGGCGGCGGCAGGGTTGATCTCTGCGTTCGGTCTGGTACTTTTGGTCAGGTGATTTTCTTGACGGGTTTACTTGATCTTCTGTTAATTCTCATGCTCGCCCTCAATTTTTTTGCCCTGGGGGTGAGCCGGGTTCGCGCCGTCATCCAGGCTGTGGCATTTCAGGGTATACTGCTCGGTTTCATGCCGCGGCTCATGGAGCCGGGAATCGGGCTCCGGGGGCTGCTGTTGATGCTGGGTACGATTGCCATTAAAGGATTCGTTATTCCCGCTTTGCTTTTCCGGGCCCTGCGCGAAGTCAACATCCAGCGGGAGATTACGCCCCTGGTGGGCTTCCTTCCTTCTCTACTGTTGGGGGCCATGGGCACCGGCCTCGCCATCGTTTTTGCCAATACCCTCCTCTTGACGGAGCAACACGCAGGCCTGCTGCTGGTCCCGGCGTCTCTTGCCACGGTTCTCACCGGCTTTTTGATTTTGACCACCAGGCGGAAGGCGATGATGCAGGTGCTCGGCTACTTGCTCCTGGAAAACGGCATTTTTCTGTTCGGCCTTCTGCTCCTGGAAGCAATGCCTTTCCTGGTCGAAGTGGGCGTCCTCCTCGATCTGTTCACCGGGGTTTTTATTATGGGGATTATCATTCACCACATTAATCGTGAGTTCGACTCGATCAGCACGGAACATCTTTCTGAATTAAAGGGATGATCCAAGATGGTAATGGTCCTGATCGTTGTTCCCTTGGTCCTGGCAGCGTTGGCTCTCGCCGTCCCGTCGAACCGCTGGCGGCCATGGTTGCTGCCGGCATGTTGCCTGGGACATCTGGTACTTGTTCTTTTTAGCTTGCTGAATCCGCCACCGAGTGCGCTCAATCAATGGTTGGTTCTCGATCCTTTGGGAAAAGTCTTTCTTCCTTTTGTCAGCCTGCTTTTTTGTCTCTGCGCGAGTTACACGGCCCATTTTCTTACCGTGGGGCAGGGCCGATCCAACCGGGTCTTTTGTACCTGTTTTTTGCTTTCGCTATCGATGATCACGCTGGTGCTTTTGTCTCACCATCTCGGCCTGATGTGGGTAGGCATGGAGGCCACTACTCTGGCCCTGGCCCCCAACATATATTTTTATCGGACTCCTCGTTCCCTGGAAGCAACGTGGAAATATCTCGTCATTTGTTCGGTGGGGATTGCCCTGGCCCTGCTAGGATCTTTTTTCCTTGCCTATTCCACTTTGCATGCCGGGCTGGAGTCCCCGTTGCTGTTCGACGAACTCGTTCAACAAGCTCCTCAGCTTTCGCATCCCTGGCTTCAAGCCGCCTTTGTGCTCATCCTGGTCGGCTATGGCACCAAGATGGGTTTGGCGCCGATGCACACCTGGCTGCCGGACGCCCACGGGGAAGCTCCCGCCCCGGTGTCCGCTTTGCTCTCCGGCGCCTTGCTCCCGTGCGCGTTCCTCGCCATCCTGCGCGTTTACCATATTTGTCTTGCTTCCGGCAATTCGGAAACCAGCCGCCGAATCCTGATCGGCATCGGTCTGCTCTCGATGGCGGTGGCCTCGGTGTTCATGATTCGGCAGCGCGACTTGAAACGTCTGCTCGCCTATTCCAGTGTGGAACACATGGGCATCCTGGCTTTCGGCATTGGGGTCGGCGGGCTGGCCGTATTCGGAGCCTTATTCCACGTGGTTAACAACGGATTGATCAAAGTAGCGCTTTTCCTTTCTGCGGGAAATATCCAGAACGCTTTTGGCAGTAAATTCAGCGACGATATCCGGGGAGCCATCCGCCGCTTACCGGTCACCGGACCGCTTTTTTTGGCGGGGTTTCTCGCCATCACCGGTTCCCCTCCATTTGCACCCTTTCTCAGTGAATTTACCATCCTCAATGCTGCTCTCGGCGATGGTGACTATCTTCCCGCGATGCTGTTTCTCTTGTTCCTGGGAATGGTTTTTATCGGCATGGGCGCAACGATCCTGCCTGCCCTCCAGGGGGACCCTTCTGCAAACGCTCTCCAATATCCTTTTCGCGATGGGTTCTTTTCAACGGCTCCGATCCTTGCTTGCATGGCACTGGTATTGATACTCGGCTGTTATCTTCCCCGTCCGCTAGAATCGCTCTTGCGCGAGGCTGCAGTTTTCCTCGAGGTAAAGGAATGATCGGTATTAAAAGCTTTGCTTCGATGCGGAACGCCATGGCGCTCCCTCGCAACCATTTACCGCTTCTCGGGTTGCCGGACTTTCAGGACGGAATTATCGAAGCTGTGTCCCGGGGAGAACGAGTAGCCGCCTATTTTGCGGCAGCCGACGATGGTTCCACGCCGGTCTCTGCCGGCCGCTGTGGCTCCGCCGTCGACCTCTATATTGTGCTCGCCGATTCGGCCAATGCCCTGTTACACGCTGCTCGAACCAGGCTCGAATCGAACTCTTTTCCTTCGCTGACTCCCGAATGCCCTCAGGTTCATCTTTTCGAGCGTGAAATCGCCGAGCAATTCGCGCTGTGCCCCGAAGGCCATCCCTGGCTCAAACCCGTTCGCTTCGACCGCCCGGAATCCCCTGTCGGTGTGCCACGCCCTGAGTCTTCGAAGGGCGTGGCGCGCGTCATCGGCGTGACCGATTTTTATCGAGTCGAAGGCGAAGAGATTCACGAGGTGGGCGTGGGTCCCGTTCACGCCGGAATCATCGAGCCCGGCCATTTCCGGTTCCAGTGCCATGGGGAGCACGTGTTTCATCTCGAAATCTCCCTGGGTTATCAGCACCGCGGTGTGGAACGATCCGTTGTTGGAGGACCGGACAATCGAACCATCCATGTGATGGAAACTGTCGCCGGCGACACGACAATCGGCCATACCAGTGCTTATTGCCAGGCACTGGAAGCCCTCTCAGGATGTCAAGTGCCCTTGCGAGCGGAAGTGTTGCGCGGCGTGGCTCTGGAACTCGAACGGCTGGCCAACCATGTCGGCGATCTGGGGGCCCTGGCCGGCGATGTGGGCTACCTACCCACCGCTTCCTACTGCGGCCGGATTCGCGGCGATTTTCTCAACCTGACTGCTCTCCTGTGCGGCAGCCGGTTTGGTCGGTCGCTGGTCCGGCCGGGGGGCGTTGGCTTCGATGTCGAAGAATCCCGCCGCATCGATTTCCTGGCCCGTCTGGAAAATGCGTACCATGATGTCACGGTTGCTGCGAATTTGTTGTGGGATTCTTCATCCGTGCAAGCCCGGTTTGAAAACGTGGGCACCGTCTCGGCCGAAACCGCCGATGCCATCGGATTGGTGGGCCCGGCCGCCCGCGCCAGCGGCCGGGATGCTGATGTCCGCCGGGACTTCCCCGGCGGCATATTTCGTTTCGCCCAGCTACCCATTTCCACCTGGTCCACCGGGGACGTCTTCGCCCGCGCCTATGTTCGTTGGCTGGAAATCAAGCGATCCGCGGCCTTTATTCGGAATCAAATGACTCGCCTCCCGGCAGGTCCGGTTCGCAAAGAAATGGGCCCGCTTCAGCCAGATTGCCTGGTTGTCTCCATGATAGAAGGTTGGCGCGGGGAGATCTGCCATGTGGCGCTGACCGACAGCCGAGGCCGTTTTGCCAGGTATAAAATTGTCGATCCTTCCTTTCATAATTGGACCGGGCTTGCTCTGGCCTTGCGGGAACAACAGATTTCGGATTTCCCGCTCTGCAACAAAAGTTTCAATTTGTCGTATTGCGGTCATGATTTGTAAGGTGCTTCCATGCTGGATGTGTTATTTGCTCGTCTTCAACAAGGCCACCGCACCATCCCCTATCCGGCCCGGGAGCCGACCCTCCCGGATCGCTTTCGCGGCCTTCCCGTGCTGGATACTTCGCAATGCCGCGAACATTGTCGTGCCTGTATTGAAGCCTGCCCGACCGATGCCATCACCATCGAGGAAAAGAACTATCGTCTTGATCTGGGCCGGTGCCTGTTTTGCACGGATTGTGCGGAAGCTTGTCCCGACGGCGCCATTCGGTACAGTCTCGAATATAAATTGGCCGCGCGACGCCGGGAAAATTTGATCCTTCGAGGCCCGGTAATGGAACGCGTCCAAGCCCTGGACGACAAAGCGCGAAAACTTTTCGGCCGCTCCCTCAAGCTCCGTCAAGTGAGTGCCGGAGGCTGCAATGCATGTGAAGCCGATTTGAATGTGCTCAGCACGGTGGCTTTCGACATCGGCCGCTTCGGGATTCAGTTTGTCGCCTCGCCGCGCCATGCGGACGGCATCGTTGTCACCGGCCCGGTCAGCGAAAACATGCGACTTGCCCTGCTGGAAACCTATGCTGCCGTCCCTCCTCCCAAACTGGTGATCGCCGTTGGGGCCTGCGCCATTTCGGGCGGCATTTTCCGCGACAACCCCGAAGTGCACAATGGCTGTGGCAGTTTTCTCCCCATCGACCTCTTTATCCCGGGTTGTCCTCCGCACCCCTTTACCATCCTGGACGGTTTCCTCCGCTTGCTCGGCCGCCTGGAACGACCGCAATCCAATTAATCATCAGATCGGCCCGCCTTATGCATTGTTGTTGGGCCTTTCCCTCGAGATGCCACAAAAATCCGCAATTCCTTGGCGTTTGCCACGGCCAGAATCCCGTCGCCGAAAGCCATATTTCCTACGCGGTCACCGAGGCGGACGCGAAACGGATAATCATCCCAATCGGGTTGGCTGTCCTCTACCTTTAGAATGCGCAGTCCATGCACAGTCGGCCAAAATACCTTATTCTTTGTCAAGAATCCCCTGCCAAAAGTGGCCAATGCAGTTCCATCCGCGGGTTGCACCCAGTCGCGCAGCAGTTTGCCGGTTTGGGCGTCGACGGCCTGGATCCCGTAAAACGACATCGGCGAAAAGATTGCGGCAGTTGCTGGCCCGGTTGTGAAAATCAGCTTGTCACCGGCGATTCCCAGTAAATGAACCACTTCAACAGTCGCGCTTTCCCAGTATTTCTCACCGGTCGCCGCGTCCAGGCGGAGGATGCGATCGTAATCGGCCGGGCCAATGAACAGAGAATGATCAGCGAATAAGCAGGGTGCCAGGTCGCGCGGCGAGCGCGCCCCATCGCCCGTTTGCATGCCGCGGCTGGGATAACGCACCGCCCAGGCACGCCGGCCGGTAATAGCATCCAACGCGATCACGGCGCCTGAATGAGAAGCGTAAACCACGTTCGGGCCGGCCTGTGTTAGCAGATGATGATGGCTGCGAACTTGTCCGTCCGCCATTTCCCGGATGGCGCTCACTTCCTGCCGCCAAAAACGGTAGCCGCTGACCGCATTATAACATTCCACGATGGTGGCTACCTCGCTGCCGTTAACTCGGATCCGGGTGATATACACCCTGCCATTGATTACCAACGGCGATCCTTCAAAACTTAAGCGATCTTTGCCCTCCTCCTGAGCTTTTACCCACCAGCGCCGTGGCAATGTGTCGGCCTTGCCTGGTTTTCGATCCAGGCAGACCAGGTAACTCGTGCCCCAATTCCTAACATGATCTTTGATGCCCACCAGCGCCGGCTTGCCCAGTCGCGCGAAAACACGATCATCGGTGACGGTGAGACTTGTGCAGAAGCCTGCTGCCGGTTCGACCCCGATATCCCCTCCTGCCTGCTGGATGTCCTCGGCAAGGTCGTAACGGCCAACGAGCTTTCCGGTCTGTGCCTCATAGGAAACCACCTGGTGGCCATTGGCCAGCAAAACCTGGCCGCCGGCAATTACCGGGTAATACACCAGGGGCCGGGCGTCCTGCCAAGGAGTGGTGATACTGGTCGGTACATTTTTGGCCGGCGCCTGGCTTGGCAATGGAATAGCGGCCGTTGCGATGAGATGCGGACTCGGCGCTTTTGGGATTAGCCACTGGCGGAAAGGATGCCCAGCGAACGTGGGCCAGGGCGGATAGTCCAACGGATAATCGGCATAACCCGGTTCCTGGATCAAGGCTTGTAAAATATCCGCGATTTTTCCCGTGCGGTTCGCGATGGGACCGTCGGCGTCCGGGTGCAACGTGCGAAATGCTTGCATTTCGCCGGCAAGATTTTGCCGCTTGCCCTGGAATAATTGGACCAAAATGTGCTTGGCTCGAACCCTGGCGGCACTTATCTGAGGGCCGGGGAACTCAATGTCCGTTGGTTTGGGTTTTCGATTCTTGGATCGGCGCTCGACGGTTTCGAAAGCAGACGGAATCAGCAAGCGCCACCAGTACTCCGCCTCGGCAAAATCACCCCGCTCGAATGCCAGGTCGCCCAACAAATCAAGAGCCCGGTCCGCAAAGCTGCTACAAAACGATTCATCGACGATTTTGCGCAGCAGGGCTAAATCCAACGTCGATTGTGCTTGCTCCCACCATTTTTTTGCCTGGTTATCTTCTCGTTTTCGGTACAGGTTCAGCGCGTTTAGCGGAAGCGAGGCTAACCGGCTGTGACACAAGCGCCGGGCTTGAACGGCATGGTTGGCATTGATCGGAACCAGGTCGTCTCCCGCATCGTGGAGAACCCGGACGATTTCGTCCACTGCGTCGGACCATTTTTCGTCGGCCAACAAGCGATCGATCGTGGCGAGGCGCCGGGCGGTGCTGCTGTTTTCGCCCGGAAGGCTGACTTGCGAGGGCGGCGCTTGCGCCACAAGTTCGGGCCTCGCGACGACAGCTACTAGTATGAGGACGAAAATGGTCGTTGCATCTCGGACGTTCATGGTGGAAATTCCTTTGTTCTGTCATTTCGGCCGCGCGGCCTGCTGGATCAGCCAACCGAAAACAAAGACAATGATTCCCAAAGCGGCGATGGCCAATGTCATTTTGACCTCGATTTCCTTGGGCCGGAGCAAATTGCCGGCGATTCCGGCCGGAGTAATCAACAAACCCAACATCTGCAAAAAACGCCCGAGGTTGAATAGCATCGAGTGGTCCCGAATTACGGATTCTCACCGGCAGGAAAAAGTCCGATTATAATTCCGGTTTTTGGCAAAATCCGGCCGAAAAACGTCGTCATGGTGCCATTTTACACCACCGTCTCGCCGCGGCACGGTAGTTGCCAAATGATAGGAGTATTTTTTGAGCACTTTGTGTGCGTTGCGAGTGAAATTCCTTGACAACCCGGTCATCACCACTAAAAAAACCGTCATCCAAAACCGCAGCCGCCATTGGGAGAAGAGTAGTGAGTTTTTTCTCGTTGCGATGGAAACCAGGGTTTCGTCGACAGGTGTACGGTCTACCGATAACTTTCAGCCTGGTGGTTCTTTCCGGTTGCGGTGACAACGAATATTCCGCAGATCTCAGATACCCGGCGCGCACGGATCCGCTGGTTCCCAGGAAAATGGATACGGTGCCTCCGCACTTGGACAAACCGGGCGATTTCCCCGCGATTCTAAGCAAACTACATTTCACCGACGAGGAACTCAACAAGAAATTCGAAGCGGAGAAAAAGAATTTCCTCGATCCCACGAATTTAAACACAAAAACAAGGGATCAAATCGAAACTCGCCTGGAACAGCTTTTCGGTACTCCCTTCAAGCCGAAAGTCGATATCCAACAACTATCGGAAGATGTCCGGCAAAGCCTGAACTGGGATGAAAACCGCCGCCTTTTGCGCTTGGATGAGAATACGCTTTCCCAGGGAAGTATCGCGTATCGGCACCATTGCCTGCACTGTCATGGACTGCCCGGCGACGGCCGCGGTCCAACCTCTCCGTGGGTCAATCCCCATCCGCGCGATTTTCGATTGGGGATATTCAAATTCACTTCGACAAAGGGGGGCAATGACCGCAAACCCCGCCGCGAAGATTTGTTGCGAACTCTGAAAGAGGGAATTGAAAGCACGGCCATGCCGTCGTTCGCACTATTGCCGGAAAATGATCTACAAGCCATTATCAGCTACGTGATTCATTTGAGCATGCGCGGCGATCTGGAAACCAATTTGATCCAACGATTGCTAATGGAATCCGATTACAGTTTAAAAGACGCTGTGGAGGAGAACATCGGCGCCATTGTCGCAAGCTGGATCAACGCCGCCAATCCCCAAAGCTTAATCGTCCCCGAAGCAACCAATGCGGTTTTTCCACCCGGACGAGAACAACGCCAATCGGTGAAGAATGGATTTGACTTATTCCGGTCTACGAAGGATGCCGGTTGCATCGGCTGCCACAAAGATTACGGCAGGCAAAGCGACTTCTTTTTCGATGCCTGGGGAACGATCGGCCGGGCCGCGGATCTGACCACCGGCGTATACCGCGGGGGCCGCCGGCCCATCGACTTTTATTGGCGCATTCATCAAGGGGTGAACGGGTCCAACATGCCGAGTTTCGGCAACCTGCTGAAATCGGAAGAGATTTGGGATCTGGTCAGCTTCTTGCAGGTGCTGCCGCATCCAAAGATGCGCGAAATGTTTGACATCCAATTCGATTGATCGGCTTTTTTATGAAAATCTGGTTGCCAATCGAAACGACATTAGCCCGGACTGATTGAGGTGATTGCGTGCACAAGTGGTGGAGCCTTCTGTTTGGCACGGTCATGACTGCAGCGGTGTTGCTGTTTGTGGTTGCATTCCCTCTGGGTTGGTGGCTTCCGGAAAATATCGCCATTGGTACAGGAAACTATGGCAAAAGAGTGGACAACCTGTTTTATTTAATTCTTTGGATCACCGGCTTCTTCTTTATTTTGACAGAAGCCATCATGGTTTATTTTCTGTTTGTATACGCCGGGGACCAGGGAAACCTTACGCCGGCCAACCGAAAATATGGAGGCGAATTAAAACCACCTTCACTTTTTGGGTTTATCATCCGACCGTTAGCTCGATTGATTCACGATCAACATCGGCTGGAGTTGGCCTGGTCAATTGTCCCGGCAATCATTCTCATAATCATCGCGGTGACGCAGATCAGCGCCTGGGAAGCTATTAAATATCAATCGAAAATGCCCTCCCCGGGCGGTGTCGGTGTCCAGCAAATTGAAGTCAGCGCTCGCCAATTTGAATGGCGCGTCCGGTATCCCAGCTTGGCGCGCATGGACGATTGGCAAAAGGAGCCGAAGTACGCGGAGGATTTTTCCGAAGTTGCTCATTTGGACGATATCCGCCTCGTTAATGAGGTCCACACCTGGGTTGGCCAAAAAGTTCTGGTGCATCTAAAGACGAGGGACGTGATCCACAGCTTCTACTTGCCGAATCTGCGCTTGAAGCAAGATGCCTTGCCCGGCAAAACCATCCGGGTCTGGTTTCAGGCCGAGAAAGCCAACACCCGAAAAATTGGGGACGACTGGGTCGATGGGGACGGATACGATCCGCAAAGCGGCAAACCCAACAACCCCGAAAAAGTCTGGGAATTGGCCTGTGCCGAATTGTGTGGCTGGGGCCACTACAAAATGATTGGCAAGCTGTACGTCCATGAAACTGAAGCCGATTTCCGGGCATGGATGGAACACGCCCGCGGAAAGCAATACCTGACCGACCCTCGAAAAACTGAATAGACCCCGCCCATAATTGAGGATTGCACATGAGCGTCAGCCAACATCCGGAAACCCATGCCCTCGAACATGCCGAGCTGGGCTTCATCCGCAAGTATATTTTCTCCACCGATCATAAGATCATCGGAATTCAATTCTTGTTTTCGTCGCTGATCTTCCTGATTATCGGCGGCTTGCTAGCGTTATTGGTTCGAATTCAGTTGGGTTGGCCGCATTCCGAAATCCCGATTCTGGGCAAGGCATGGTGGGCGGGAAGTGCCGGCAACCGCATGCCTCCCGAGTTTTACAACATGGCCTTCAGCATGCACGCTTCGGTTATGATTTTCTTTGTCATCATACCTGTGCTGGCCGGCGCCTTTGGCAATTTCACGATTCCGCTCATGATCGGCGCCAAGGACATGGCTTTCCCGACTTTGAATATGTGTTCGTACTGGTTCATGTGGCCCGCGTTTATCCTCATTCTGTTAAGCTTCTTTGCGGACGGTGGCGCGGCCGGCGCCGGGTGGACTTCTTACCCGACCCTGGCCAGCATCACGATGGCCGCCGGCGAAGGCATGAGTTCACCTGCGGCCCCCAATTCCGGAATGGGCCAGGTCCTCTGGTTGTCCGCTCTCCTTTTTGTCGGCGTTTCTTCGATGATGGGTTCCGTGAATTACATCACCACGATCATCAATATGCGGGCTCCCGGCATGACCCTTTTCCGCATGCCGATGACCACCTGGGCCTTGTTCATCACCGCGATATTGCAGGCGTTTGCCTTGCCGGTTCTCACGGTGGCCTTGATTCTGCAACTCTTGGATAAGACGATCAACACCAGTTTCTTCCTGCCGCCCGGCAATTTGCTGTTCGGGAACTGGGCGACCGGACCCGGCGGCGGCCAGCCGCTTCTTTGGCAGCACCTGTTTTGGTTCTATTCCCACCCGGCGGTTTACATCATGATCCTGCCGGCCATGGGTATGGTTTCCGATGTTATTTCCACCTTTGCTCGCCGGCCATTGTTTGGCTACCGCGCCATGGTGTACTCCATTGCCGGCATCGCCGGCCTTGGTTTTATCGTATGGGGACATCACATGTTCCAGAGCGGCATGGACCCGCGTCTCGGGACCGGCTTCATGCTCGCCACGATCATGATCGCTCTTCCCTCCGCCGTCAAGGTTTTCAACTGGCTCGGGACCTTGTGGCGAGGTAATTTGCAGTTTACGTCGGCGATGCTCAACGCGCTGGCCTTTGTTAGCTTGTTTGTGATCGGCGGCTTGAGCGGCATCTTTATGGCAGCCACGCCGGTCGATGTGTACATCCACGACACCTACTTTATCGTAGCCCACATTCACTATGTGCTGTTTATGAGCAGCATTTTCGGGATTTTCGCGGGCGTCTATTACTGGTATCCCAAGATGTTCGGCAAGCGAATGAACGAAACCCTTGGAAAAATCCACTTCTTTTTCACGTTTATCGCTGCCAACTGCACGTTCTACCCGATGCATATTCTGGGCGTGGCTGGCCTGCGCCGCCGGATTTTCGATCCTTCGCACACGCTTTTTGAAGGTCATTTGCAAGGTCTCAATGTGTTTATCAGCGTCAGCGCCCTTGTCCTCGGTGTCGTTCAAGTAATATTCTTCGCGAATTTTATATTCAGCTTGTTCGGTAAACGCATCGGAGAACGAAACCCCTGGCACAGCAATACCCTGGAATGGACTGCCCCTTCGCCCCCGCCGCACGGCAACTTCGATACTCCTCCCGTTGTCTATCGCGGTCCTTATGAATACGACCTGCCCGGCTTGGAGGAGGACTATTTACCGCAAACAGCAAGAATGCCCGGCCAAACGATCGGCACTGTCCCGGCGCATCATTAATCGCGACCGGGGATGTTAATTTTTATGGCTAATTCTCCCTGCGAAACGTTCGGTTCACCGCGCTGGCTGCACAATTGGGCTGTTTTCACAGTCTGTGCAACCTTCGGGTTGCTCGCTCTCGGCGCGGTCGTCACCACTTTCCAGGTGGGTATGGCCGACCCGATTTGGCCTACGTATCCTTGGCATTTGCTGCTGATCTCCTGGGAAGAACCCAAACCCGGCTTTATCATTGAACACGCTCATCGGCTGGCTGGATACTTGGTCGGCGGCTGCGTTATTGTCCTTGCAGTGGGACTGTGGATGACGGAAAAGCGGCAGTGGCTTCGTTGGCTTGGGGTAGCTGCTTTGCTAGGGGTCATTCTGCAAGGTTTACTCGGCGGATTTCGAGTGAAACTAAATGAGCTCTTGGGACCAAAACTGGCGCTGGTTCACGGCTCCTTCGCAGCCGTGATTTTTACCTTGATTGTCTGTTTGGCATTGTATACCTCCCGGGGATGGAATGCCGATACCCGAGCAACTTTATCGATACCGCCTCCAAGAAACCTGCGCCGCATTTCGAAAGCGCTCCCTTTATTCGTTTTCGTTCAGATATTTTTTGGCGGGTTGCTTCGGCACACGTATTTCACCCTGGGACAACGCGGCCATTTGTTGCTTGCATTCGCAGTAACCGGTGGTGTGATTTGGCTGTTAAAGGAAGTTGTGGATCAGCCGATTCGGGAGAGACGGCTTTTCTTCCCGGCCGTTCTATTGGCAATTCTCGTTACCGGCCAGATTTTCCTGGGGGTGGAAGCCTGGATGTTCAAATACTTCACCCCATCCGCCCTGGCTACTCAGGCCCTGATTCGCACGGGCCACGTTCTTTTCGGCTCACTAATTCTGGCGACTTCAGTCGTGGTTACCTCGCAAATCCACCGCGCCTCCTCCGCTTCGGCCCGCTTTATTGGCGGCCCGTTTCAACACCTGGAGGGGGCAGCATGAAATCGTTAACCACGGCCCTGTCCAATTCCGCTCGCTGGCGCATCGGGCTGATGCTGGAAACGACGTTTGCGGTAATGCGAACGCGCCTGGCGGATTACATGGAATTGACCAAACCGCGCGTCGGCGCTTTGGTGCTCTTCACGGTGGCCGCCGGGTACTGGCTTGCAGCCCGGGGCGCTCCGCATCTCGTAACGCTGTGCCACACTCTATTTGGTACCAGTCTGGTGGTGGCCGGCGCATCCGCTCTCAATCAATTTCTGGAACGGTGCACCGACGGCCTCATGCAGCGCACGCAATCTCGCCCCTTGCCGTCGGGACGGCTTCAACCTTTGCAAGTGGTGCTGTTTGGCTTGATCCTCGGCGGCTTCGGCATCGGTTACCTGTTCGCCAGTCTCCCGCAATCATTGACCGCTTTGATAGCGGGCTTTTCCTTGGTCAGCTACGTTTTCATTTATACTCCTTTAAAGAAAATAACATCCCTGAACACTTTAGTGGGCGCGATTCCGGGAGCTTTGCCGCCGGTGATCGGCTGGACAGCGGTAACCAATTCCATTACCTGGGAAACTTCTATCTTATTTTTGATTTTATTCTTCTGGCAGATTCCCCATTTCCTGGCCATTGCCTGGATCTATCGAGACGAGTATGCCCGCGCTGGCTTAAAAATGCTACCGGTCGTCGATGTCCGGGGAGGAATAACCGGCCGGCAAATGATTCTTTACTCCCTGGCGCTCATTCCGATCAGTGTGGTGCCGGCACTGTTGCGGTCAGCGGGTCCTTTTTATCTTGCCGGAGCAATGCTATTAGGTACCGTGTTTCTGTTCACCACCCTACGGTTTTATCGAAATCGATCTCTGGAACAGGCACGCCGGGTCCTTCACGCTTCACTGATTTATCTGCCGGCGTTGTTGGTTCTACTTTTGTTGGATAGTAGTTTTGGCCACGCGGCTGTGGCTTTGCAGCCCTGATTTGTCAAAAGGTCGTATGCTTATGGCGCATGCAGTAGCGGAAGAGCCACAGGCTCATATGGGTTTGCCCTTGCCCAACGGCAAGCTGGCAATGTGGTTATTCCTGATTACGGAAATCATGTTTTTCACGGGCCTGATTGGCACGTATATCATTCTTCGCAACGGCCAACCCGCCAAGGATTGGCCGACGCCTCACCAGGTGCACCTGGTGGAATGGATCGGCGCCTTCAATACTTTCGTGCTGATCTGCAGCAGCTTGACGGTGGTCCTGGCTCATTTTGCCTTGAGCCGCGGGGAAGTCAAAAAAGCAATTTTGTACATCACAGCGACCTTCACCCTTGGCGGTGTTTTCCTCGTGGTCAAGGCATACGAGTATAATTCCAAGTTTCAACATGAAATCATTCCCGGCCACGTCATGGAACGATTGGATGGCCCCAACGGATTGACTTACCTGGAACATGTGCGCGCGCGCCTCAAGCAAATCGTGGCCAAACCGGAAAACTACCATGCTTCTAAGGAAGCCGCCGCGGACTGCGAGAACCTGGTCAAAGACATGGAAAGCAAACCAATGTCCGTGGACCAGGTCTTCCAACGAGTGCAAAAAGCCGCAAAACTGGATGACCATGCCATCAAGGATCACATCAAAGAACGGTTGAAGCAATTTGTTGCCGTCCCGGGCAGCGGCTCCCAGCAAACGGTGGATGAAGCCCAAAAACTATTAACAGACATGGATGGCAAAATCAGCGCGGAAGAAGCATACCATCGCTTCGAAGAATTGCAAAAACAGGAAGCTTTTAAATCCAAGACCCCGGAGCCGTTGCTCCTCGAACATAAAGACCTTGAGATCAAACACGTAATTCCTCATGGCAACTTGTGGGCGTCCTGTTATTTTGCCATGACGGGATTTCATGCCTTGCACGTTTTTGGGGGGCTGGTGGTCTTTGCCATCATCCTGATCATCGCGCTGCGGGGGCGTTTTGGCATTCAACACGCGCTAATGGTCGAGTTGATCGGCCTGTATTGGCACTTTGTGGACATCGTATGGATTTTCCTTTTTCCCTTGCTTTACTTGGTTTAGGATTTGTTGTCGCAGGCTTTAGAGTGCGAAAAAGCGCTATCGAGCGCGGGAGCTATACCAATGACTGAAACCCACGCCGCGGAAGAACATCATGGAGGCTCCGTAAAAATCTACTTGATGATTTTCGGCGCTCTCGTGATCTTTACCATGGTGTCGTTCGTGGTCAACGGCCGGGTTCGCGCCGGGGACATGGCCGCCGAAAGCGGGTTCGCGATAATCCTGGGTGTGGCCATCGTCAAAGCGCTGCTCGTGGCCATGATTTTCATGCATTTGAAATGGGACTGGGGCCGGCTTTATTTCATCATTGTTCCGGTTGTGATCCTGGGAACCATGATGATCATTGTCCTCTTACCCGACATTGTTCTGGCCTGGCGGCATGCGGTGAAGTAATGGTTCGCAGGCACTTCCGCTTGTTGGTTTTGCTGTGGTTGCTTTTCACTTCTGTGGGCTGTCGTCAACAGGCCAATCCCGCGCCAACGGATAGCGAGTTTTGGCCGGTCCCCGACTTTTCACTGTCGGATCAAGACGGCCAAACAGTCCAGCGCAAAGACCTTCTCGGCCATATCTGGATCGCGTCGTTCATTTTTACGCGGTGCACGAGCTTCTGCCCCCAAGTCACGGCAACCGTAGCGCAGTTGCAACCGGAAATCTTACAGCAACAAGACGTACTGCTGGTATCGATTTCGGTGGATCCCGATCATGATACGCCAGCGGTTCTGAAGGAATACAGCAAAAAATTCGGGGCTGATACTAAGCGCTGGCGGTTCCTTACCGGGGATCAGGAAAAGGTCTATCGATTGATTCAGGACGGTTTCAAAGACACGGCAGTGCAGAACCAGGGACCGGCACGGACTCCGGGAAACGAAGTGATTCACAGCAGCCGTTTATTTCTCGTCGATCGCAAAGGGGTTATTCGCGGGTACTTTGAAGGCAGACAGGTGGACGATCAAGGGAACGAGATCAGCGAACTGCCCCGGCTAAAGCAAAAGTTGAAAGAATTGCTACAGGAACAACCATGATCGCCGAGGAAGACTTACCGACCGTTAATGCGGCCCTGAACGGCTCTTGTGCTGTTCTTCTTTTTTGTGGTTTCACTGCTATTCGCAGCCGCCGCATCGCTTTGCATAAGACTTGTATGATTGCAGCTCTGTTCATCTCAATCGTTTTCCTTGGCTCCTACCTTTATTATCACATTCAAGTTAAAGCGGGAAAGCCAACAGAATTTACCGGTCAGGGATGGATCCGCGGAATTTATTTTACCGTTTTGATTTCGCATACGATTCTGGCTGCGCTGGTCGCGCCGATGGCTGTATTTACGGCCTATCAAGGAATCCGCGGCCGACTGTCCCGCCACGTCAAGGTCGCACGCTGGACTTTGCCGGTATGGCTGTATGTTTCCATCACCGGGGTGCTTGTTTACTGGATGCTCTACCACCTCTATCCGGAAAAATAATTCTCGACTATGATGGTGGATAGATCGTTGAGGCCGAGTTTATGAAGCGATATCTGTTACTTATTGTCGTTTGCGTGGTGGCGATAGGTTTGGCGGCTCCGGGCGCTGTGACCGCCTGTCCCATGTGACAGGAGGCGGTCGCAGCCACCTCCGGTTCGGAGGAAGATGATCCGCTTCGCGAACCCCGTGCTTACAACAACAGCATACTTCTTATGGTTGGAATGCCCTATTTGTTGTTGGGCGGGCTGGGCTTCCTGATTTACCGGAGCAGGGCAGCATCTAAAATGCCCGCGGACGGCCAAGAAGGGCGGTGAGCTCGCAGCAATCGTCACGGAACAGGCAAATCCTTGAATTCAAATTGAATCGGAAACTTGACAATGGTTCCGGGCGTGCGATAGATGAGCTTCCAATCTTCCGGTTTTCCCAAAGTTAAATTGTTGTCATCGATAAAGCGGTAATTGAGGATGGCTTTGTGGCCGCCTTGCTCGTCGATGTCATAGCCGCCGTTGGCGGCAAAGCGGCCTTTGCCGTTTTTCTTCTCCAGAAAAATCTGGTTGTTCACCAGCCACGATTCGAAACTTTCGAAGTCCGGCCCGTCCTGGGGATATTCCAGCAATAAGCCGAACGTCCAGATTTCCGGCTCCACCCTGAATTCCCGCAAGTACGCCGTCACCCCTTCCTGGGTTTCCTTGCGGACCTGTTCTTTCTTGCCGGGATCGATCTTGGCCAGGTTGTCGAATGTAAAGTTCAGCATCTTGCTTGGTCCAACCATCGTCATCGCGCCTTTCAGGACGGCAATCTTGTCGGTCGGCTTGGTCGGAGCTTCAACGCGGACTTGGGTTTCCATGGTAAGAGGTCTGGTCACCGGCACCCGGCCGCCGCCGCCGGGAATACTTTTAAGTTCCCCGCCCTTGCCGTCTTTCACCACCAGGCTGTCCGGTTGCATTTCCAAAAACAGGGGCTGGAAGCGCGGTTCCCAGGCAATTTCCAGGTGCAACATCCACACGTGATGGTCCGCTTCCAGATCCAGAAGCGAAAGCAGCCGCTTGACCGCAACGCGAAATACCCCACTATGGCTGACCGGTAACGTCTTATGTGGTCCATCCACGAAAGCCAATGCTCCATCCTTTTCATAAAAGGAAATGCGCAAATCCGCCTTCAAGGCGATTTCGTCCACGGCCTCCCAAAAAGTCGCCTTGGTCAAATCAAGGGCGAACTTGGGACTTGTTTCTTTGTCCCGGCGCCGGTCCATTACCGTGATGCCGGTTTGCTGACTGATTTCCGTCAACGCAACTTCCAAAGTAATGCTTTTCTTCTGTATCGTGATCGTTCTCGGCGCAATCGCGTTGAGAGCGGCGGCATCGCGAATCGTGGTGCGAATCGCTGCGAGGTGTTTTTTCTGTTCGGCTGTAAGCTTGGCGTCCGGTTTGGGAAGCAAGGGCAGGATGTCCGGACCCAATTTCACAAGTGCTGCCACTGCGGCTGCCTGCTTTTCCGAATCCTGGTCGGCGAGTTGCTGCACCAATTGATCGACCTTTCCCTTCAAATCGTTCCTGGGTTCATCACCGCAAGCAAACGAGGCCACAATGAATCCCAGCATTGCCAGCGTTCGCGACCGGAGTAAACACATGGTCAAGAACCTCCATCGAAAAAGAGATTTCTGTTTCCATCGTATTTCATAAATGCGCCCGAAGGAATAGACTTGTGCGGGGAATCCCCTATTTCCTCCCCAACATCCGATCGAGCGAATCGGAAGTCTGAAAAATCAGTGCTTCCGGATAATGCGGATAGGGATGAAAATACTCAAACGTGAGATAGCCGCGGTAACCGACCTTGTCGAGCGCTTCCATGACGGCCGGCCAATTCGTGGTGCCGTCCAATAACGGACGAAATGTCTCTAACGAATGGTCCGTGCCTTTCTTCGTAAATTCCTTAAAGTGAATATTCCGGATGCGCCCGCCAAGGATGGGAATCCAGTGTTCCGGAAATTGAAAAAGCATGATGTTACCGGTATCGAAATGGACGCCGATGTATTTGCTTTGGTAACTATCCACAAATGCATTCATCTCCGCCGGCGTCATCAGGTAGCCGTTGAAGAAGATGTTCTCGATATTCAAGGACACCCCCTGCTTTTCCGCCACCGGCAGCAACTGGTCAATTGCGGCGCGCGCCCGTTGATCACAAACGTCGTTCGGAACAGGATCATGGTCCTTGATCCACGGAATATGTACCGCCCCCGGCACGACCAACAGGTTCTGGGTTCCCAGGTCGTGTGCGGCCTGGATCATTTTGCGCGCCAGCTCCACGCCCCGATTCCGGGCCGCGACATCATTGCTGGCAAACGAGTAAGGCCAAAAAAGAAACGAGCATAACCCGCTGATCGCGATGCCAATCTCCCCGGCCGTTTTACGGATCGCCTCGTATTCCTTCGTCCCCGATTTTGGCGAAAGATCATTTTCCAGGTCGTAGTTGAGTTCGATGCCGTCGAAACCGGCGTCCTTGGCCAGTTGGAGGCATTCCCTGAGAGTCATCCTCTGCGGATAGGGAAACGCCCAGAGATTGATCGATTTTTTCATATCGTACCGGCGCGGGGAAGCCCGCCGGGTATCCGGCTGCGCGGTGGGATTCACTTCGGCAGAAGCTGCGGCTACTCCCGTGGCGGCAGTCCCCGCCGCCAAGAGCGCAGCACGCAGTGCAGTACGGCGCGAAACCACGTCGGCGGCCGGAGGCATACTTTTCGATGGCATAGTGATTCTCCTTTTGGTTCGTTCGCTGAGAGATCGGTTTGTCTCCTGTTTTATGAAAAACCAGCTGTTGAGGCTTTGGTTCCGCCGGGATACACTGGCCTGAACCAAATGGATCCAGAATCCGAAAATTCGGGTCGTTTTCGCAATTTCGGCGCGGAGTCCCCTTCGCATGTCCGCTACGGGGTCCTGACTTTTCTATGCGTGCTTTCCTTCGTGCTTTACCTGGATCGAATCTGCATCGGCCAGGCCGTTGTTCCGATGCAAAATGATTTGCACATCTCCAGCGACAAGATGGGTTATGTTCTGGCTGCTTTTACGCTAGCCTATGGCCTTTTTGAAGTGCCCACCGGCCGCTGGGGCGATCGCTTTGGTTCGCGCCGGGTATTGACCCGCATTGTTCTCTGGTGGTCGGTCTTTACAGCATTGACCGGTGCAGCGCAAGGCTTTGTCATCTTACTGCTCGTCCGATTTCTGTTTGGCGCCGGGGAAGCCGGAGCGCTGCCGAATGCTTGCCGGGTCATCGCGCGCTGGTTCCCGCCGGCACGACGCGGTACGGCGCAGGGATTCATCGTGACTGCCGCGCAAGTAGGTGGCGTTGCAGCCCCTGTAATTACGGTTTACTCCATGGAAGCGATTGGTTGGCGCTGGACCTTTGTTCTTTTTGGTCTGCTCGGAGTTTTCTGGGCAGCGGGTTTCTATTTCTGGTTTCGCGATAATCCTGCCGAACACCGAAATGTGAATGGTGCCGAACTTGAATTGCTTACAGAAAATAATTTCGCTGTTGCCGGGCTTCTCGATCATCCTCCCGTCCCATGGCGCAAAGTGTTGCTTTCCGCCACTGTCTGGCTAATGGGTGCAATCATGGCCTGCTCCGCCGCGGTCGCTTACATGTACTTTTCATGGTATCCCAAGTACTTGCAGGAAGCGCGCGGTGTTCCGCCGGTTGAGTCCGGCTGGATGTCGGGATTGGTGCTCGCCGGCGGCGCTGTGGGAGGAGTATGCGGTGGATACCTCGGGGATTGGCTCTTGGGCCTCACCGGCAACCGCCGCTGGACGCGGAGCGGCACCGGCTGCTTGATGTTTTTTTTGGCCGCCCTGGCGCTGGTTGCCGCGGTCCGCACCGACTCTCCCTGGTTGGCCGCCGGATGGACTGCGCTCGCCAACCTGCTGGCCCAAGTCCAACTTGCCGCCTGGTGGGCCGTCGTGACCGATATCAGCGGCAAACATGTCGGCACGATGTTCGGCCTCATGAATTCCATGGGTGTTCCCGGCGCTGTTTTTTCGCAAGTTTTTTTGGGCCATTTCACAGAGTGGATGCAGTTCCAGGGTTATGAGGGCCGGCAATGCTGGGATCCGGTCTTCTATCTATTTGCCGTCACTTTCGTGATTGGGGCCGCATGCTGGCTGTTCGTCGATTCTGACAAGACCATCGCTTCGGAAAACGCGACATCCGCTCCAGGCCAACATGATTTTTCTTGAAATAATTCTTGACGGCGGCCATTTCCGGAGATAGTCTAACGGTGGAAAATCCTTATGGCAGTCAGTGCCGGCAGTGAAAGGCGGAGCCTGACAATTTGGGTGTCGGGGCGGCCGAGCTTAAACCGCTCGACCCGAACGATGGCCACTAAAGGTTCATTCGGGGCATGGAAGGGAAGGCTTCGATTCTGAAACTGCCGGTGGGGAGCCCGTCGCCCGGTTGGATTTCGGCTTTTACGGGGTCGGGTGGCTCCAGTGCTTCGGCACTGTTCCCCCGAGAGACCTGGTAAGTAATTTCCGATCCCACCCTGTCGCCGGGCTCCATAATTATCACCCAGCCGTCTTTTGCACTTTGCATTATTCATTTTGCATTTGCCGTCTTATTTTTCGGCTGCTTCGATGACGCCGCGGTTACATCCAAACTCCATCGGTGACAATCAAAGGCACAGGTAGGCGGCCAATCCCCCTTTGGGCGCCTGTGCCTCCGGACGACCCTTCGCGACAGATTTTTGTCACGTTCCGAACAAAAAAATGGCACCGCAGGGAAACGCGTCCCGTCCATCGGCCTGCGCATCCCAACGACATCGGCACCAGCCGATCGCCATGGTACCGCCGGCTCGAGCGCAGTCCAAACCTAGTCCTCAGTACTCGGTACTCCCTATTCCACCCCCTCAACCCCGAGAACTGCACCGGGTCGTTGCATCATCGCCTGCAACGACGAACCAATGACAATTGTGTACGAGGGACCAACTCCGAATGACTTTCGACCCCCCGATCAATGACTTTTGTCGACGTCGTTGCGTCGTTGCACGGACCCCGGCACGGCTGCATTGCGTGCATTGTACGCAATGCGGGCATTGCACGCATTGCACGCAACGACTGCAATAACTGCAACGACAAGGAGACTTCGAATGACGGCACTCCGTACTCGACACCCGTGGCCGGGATTTGGCGCCAGATCCTTGTCATTTCCGATCATCATCCCAAACGGGGGACACTCCCCCTTTATCCCCTCCAGCCCGTCCGTTACTCACGCCCGACCTCACGTCTGTCCTCACCGGGTGACCGGGGCTGAGCTTCGAAGCCCGGTCTCTGGGACACGAACGGTAGCCCATTCCATTTTCGCCGCCAATGACCAATGACGAATGACCAATGAATGACAATTTCCAAAAAAATTCCAAGAACGTCTTGACAACCCTGGTCTACGTTATTTAAATTCGCTCGTTGCGAATCAATCACAGTCGACAAACGTCGTTTCGTTTTTTTCTCGCGTGTCAATCGTGGCCCGCGGAAACTTGGCGGTAGTCCTTGCAAAGGAGCACCGATGAATTCCGCATTCTCCACTAGTTTCTCCTCGATTTTCCTCAAACTCCGGTTCTTGCTGGAACCGTTCCTGATGAAAAACACGGCAGATCCCTCGTAAGGGCCTGTCCCGAAGCCTTCCCAGGTTCTCCGCTGCTGTTGCAGCTGCACGGCGGCGAACCCCAAAAATACTGGGAAGAATAGTGGTCAGGTCCGCAAAAATCGTTTCCGATTTCCCCGAAATCCCTGGTACCCCGTTAGGCGCGCAGATCATTGTCACCAATGACCAATGACTGCCATTAGAAAAGGCAGTCGAAATTCAACTTGGACGAACCTCTTTCGTAGGAGAACAGTCATGGCTCGGTTGCAGACATCCCAACGTAATCGCCAATTGCGCGGCCGCTTTCGAACGACAATCCCAGCTAGACTCCAGCTTCCTCCCCGCCTGGAAGCATTGGAGGATCGCCTGCCGCCGGGCGATACCGTCCTCGGCGCACTTGTGGGGCGGTCGCTCATCGGTTCGACCGCATTAGCGCTCGAATGCACCAGCGCGCCCGCGAACACTGCTCAAGGAGCTCAGGATTCGATCACCACTGGTTCGCCAATTTCCGTTACCAGGGGCTATGCCGCAGTTCCTTGGAAGGAAACTTCCGACGAGAACTCGCAACAGCCGCAATCTCCAATTGGCGAAATCCCCTTCCAACTGATGGTCTTTGCGAAGCACGAGCAGCTCCCGACAATCGCGGAAACGGCGAACAATGCGCTCTCCTCATTGCAATCCGAGCTCGGCGCCATCGGAACCGAAATATACGATCCGCTCAACTCCCCGGATCCGTTCGGGCAAATGACTCCCCCAAAACTTCCCGGGATGACGCCCAGTGACCCGGCTCTGACCAAAAGAGTGCGAGAGGAGAGTGCCGGGGCCGGTTCTGCGGAAATCGGCCTCCCCCAAATCACCGACCAGGCATCAGTCCAACAACCAGTCCACCATCCACCAGCGCCGGTCAACCAGGCCCTCGGCGATTTGGTCGCGCTCGCCAAGTTTTCTGACAAAGGCGGGGGCGAGATTCACGACACATCGCTGGAACCAACCTGCCTTCAGAGGCTTCCGGACGGATCCCCTCCCCAAAGCGCCATCTGGAGCGGGAATATTCCCACGGACGGTACTGAGTACTTTACTCCGGATGCCTTGACTTACGGTGCGCCCTATACACTCGTCGTATCTGGTGATTTTCAAATTCAACAAACGCCGACCGCGCTCTTTGCCGATGCCCAATTTGCCGGCTTTTCCAATCCCGCGTCTAGCTTTGGCCCAACTAACATCGGTGTCCAGTATCGTAGCCCTCCCCAATACCCTCTGGAGTTTGCCCCGGAATTTCCCATGCCCCAAGGGACTCCGCTCTGGGGCAACTATCGCCCTGACCACGTGTACTTCCTCGTCGGTTTCGGCCAAGGTCAAGTCCTGTACCTCCACTATGTCAATCTCGGCCAAACGACCATCGGAAACCTAAGAATCGACATTTACTGAGGCCGCGCGACTCCCCCGGCAGTTCCGCCGGATTGCGCTTCTTGCGGCCAAGGCGCCGACCTCATCGATAGTTCCGCCAGCCAGCGCGGCGGCAGCGCCCCTTCCCGTTTTTCGAACTCCGCACTGCAGTATTTCACTCAGACCCCTTATCAAGAATTCCCGGATTTATCGGAAACCGGCTTCGGCAGATCTTCCGGCCAAACCCGCACCTGGTTCTCGCACCCCACCTACCGCTCCAGCGGCCTCAACGGCTTCGGGTTTGTCGACATGGAACAGGCTTACGTCCTGAAAGGCGATCAGTGCACCTGGTACGTCGTCAGCAACGGCTCCATGGTCCGAAAATTCAACGAGGACCCCAATACCCACGCGATCACACCTACGTTTTTCCTCAACGACCAATTCGCGCACGACGGCCCGAACTTCGTATTAACGGACAGCGTCGGCGATGTCTTTCATTTCAATTCCTTGGCCGCGGATGGTGAATACGCCCGCGGCCATTTGCTCAGCTATTCCGATCCCTACGGAAACACGATGACTTATTCTCGGGCTAAGAATGGCCTATTGAACCGAATTGACCGTTCCTCAGCGGGCAACTTCGTCGAAAGGTGGGACTATTCCTATTTGCCCACGTTAACCAGCCCAGTCGCGGGCGCCCTCGCTTCGGTCACCTGGAGCCGGTACAATTCCCAGCAAGTCTTCACGCCGTTCCGCAAGGTCGTTTACACGTATTACGATGGCAGCACGGCGAACGGCCATCACGGGAATTTGAAAACGGCCACGGTTAAGCAGGTCAACGCGGATCTTTCCGAAACGGTTATCGATACAACAGCCTACCGCTATTACAAGACGGGCGATCCCAATTCTCCGCCGCGCGGCGCTCTCAAGATGGTTTTCGGACCCCAATCCTATTCCCGCCTCGTTGCCCAGTACCCGAGCAACTGGGATACTGTTGATGATTCCCTCGCTAAGAATTTTGCCGATACGTATTACGTGTATTTGTCAAACTCGCCATTCGAGATCAGCGATGTCTATGTCCAGGGCGCCGGCTCCTCTTCGAGTTCCAACGGCATCGGGCATTTTTCCTATCTTGCACCTGCCTTCAGCGGCAACTCCGGTCCCACCGCCTGGAAATCGAAAATCGTCGAAACGCTTCCCGATGGCAACGTGAATACCGTCTTCACCAACGACGCCGGACAAGTCCTCCTGACCGCTTACAACAACGCCGGCGACACGACAAACCAATGGGTCAATTACTACCGTTATAGTTACTACTACCAATTGATCTGGCACGCCAATCCCTCGGCCATGCAAAAAGATGCCACGAACAATTATTACAATCAGTCCTACACCGGCGGCGACTTGGTCGTTCCCACGGGAGGGAGCCATTTTCAATACATCGCTGACAGTGCGGGACTCATTGAAAATACGGCTTATTACAGTACCTCCGATTTCAGCAACGGCTATTTACAACAAACCTCCATTCAAAACGGGACGCAGGGAACCGCGAAAACCCAGCGCTACCTCCAATATGTTTCTCCAAGCCTTCCCGCCTTCCCCATGGTTGCATTTGTGTCGTCCGAAACGGTTTATGGAATGGAAGGCAGTGGCGACCCCCGAACGACCACCTACGCCTACTCGTGGTTTTCCGGAACGCCCCAGGTCCAGTCCAAGACCGTCACCAAACCGATCATTGGTCTCGGCCAGAACGGCCCCAACGTGGCCGATGTCGAAACGACTTTCTTTGATGTTGTCGGACGCCCAATTTGGACGAAGGATGCCGATGGGTTCATCCAGCATGTGGGCTACGATCCCAATACTGGCGCCGTCAATGAGACGATCCAGGATGTCGACTATTCCCGGCTGACGACAACCGAGCAGGCGTCATTCAACTTGACCGGCTGGCCGCACGCAACCGGCGGGTTGCATCTGCTGACACAGATCGTGGTCGACTCATTGGGCCGCCCTGTAAAAACCACCTACCCCAATAATCAACGAATTGATTTCAGCGTGTATAACGAGCCGAATCACGAAGTGAGAAATTATCTGGGGTGGCATATAGATATGACCCTCTGTCCCAATGGCTGCCCCACCGGACCGACCCAGGTAACCCGGGAGATCCGGCAGTTTGCCACGACCTACTCCGAGTCCCTGACCATGAATGCCCCGCCGAACGTCACCTCCGGCCAACCGGTCGGAACGGAACAGATTAGCGGCCTGCAATCGCTTTCCCGCAGTTACATTTCGTCCGGCGGCCAGGTTTTCAAGACTGCCGCTTACTTCAACCCCACGGGATTGAATTTGAACTCGCCGGCTCTGGACATCGGCACGGCCGGCACTGTGAATGCCGACGGCACCGTGACCGGCAACTACTGGCTTTCTCAATTCCAGTTTGATTCGCGCGGCCGGCAAAACAGGGTCCTGTCTCCCAGCGGCACCATCACGCGCACGGTTAATGATGGCCTTTCCCGCAGCGTCAGTACCTGGATCGGCACCAACGATAACGGCGCTACAGACCCCGATCCGACCGGCGGAGGCGCGACGGGCAACAACATGCTCATGGTCTCGCAAAATGTCTACGACGGCGCTTCAGCATCCCCGGGAACCGCCGGCGTCGGTGACAGCAACGTGACCCAGGTCACACAGTTCCCCGCCGACGGAACACCGAATCGCGTTACCCAAAGTTATTTCGATTGGCGAGATCGCATGATCGCCACCAAATCCGGAGTTCAAGCCACCGAGGGCGACGGCACCAATCGCCCCATCACGCTCTACACGTATGACAATTTGAATGAAGTCACCCAGACCGACCAGTATCAGGGAGATGGTTTTAGCGGATTGCCGGGATTGCCTCCCGCCGCAAATCTGCGCGGCAGGACCATGGCCAAGTTCGACGACCAGGGCCGGGTCTACGAAAGCGATGTCTATAGCGTCGACTACAGTGGCACTGTCTCAACGAATGCCTTGAAGACCTATACGTGGTATTCCCATCGCGGCCAGGTCATCGAAACTTTGGAACCGGGCGGCGTGGCAACCAAGAATCTCTACGATGGAGCGGGCCGCAAAGTCAAAACTTACATCACGGATGGGGCCTATGATATCCAGCCCGGACCAAACAATAACAGTTGGTCCACCGCCACCGCCGTTATCGGCAACAATGTCCTCAGCCAAACTGACACGACCTACGACAATAACAGCAACGTCATTTTGGTTACCCAGCGCGAGCGCTTCCACGATAATCCGCTTACCGCCCAGGGTGTTTCCGGCGAACTCAAAGACGATCCCATGACCCAGATTCCAACGCCTCCCCATCGCCGTTCCTACGTCGCTCAGTATTACGACCTTGCCGACCGGCTCACCGACAGCGCCAATGTCGGCACCAATGCCGGGAGTTTTTACACCCGCCCTGCCTCCGTTCCTGGGCGCTCGGATACCGTCCTGGTGACAAGCAACGGTTACAAAGCCGACAATCTGCAAAAAGTAGCGATCACCGGCAACCCCACCGGTGGAACCTTCAGGCTGACCTTCACGCAAAATCTGCCTCCCTCTTATCCCATGTTTCAAACTGGCAACATCAATTACAACGCGACAGCCTCGGACGTCCAATCCGCCCTGCAAACTGTCCTCAACGGCTTCGGCGCCAACGTAGTGCTCGTGACTGGCGCCGGAGGCGGCGGCAGCAGCCCCGGCGGCCCGTGGCTGGTCCGTTTCACCGGCGCGTTGGGAGAGAGCTATCAGCTCGATCTGACGGCAACGCCCAACTTTGTCGGCGGAGGCGGTATTTCCCTCACCACCCTGGCCCAGGGCGGCGAATCCGGCCGCGTGGCCAAGGTCA
>Ga0306920_100000117_pt1 | contig 93870 bp, 86 predicted proteins | sample flu12Cox44000170_FD_204666 | JGI IMG/M metagenome (GOLD analysis project Ga0306920, IMG submission 204666) | Lab enrichment of tropical soil microbial communities from Luquillo Experimental Forest, Puerto Rico - flux4day.12C.oxic.44.000.170 (v2)... | ecosystem: Environmental > Terrestrial >...
CGCATCTAACGCCCTGTAAGTAAGCGTTGCAAAGGGAAACACAACTGTTCCTCAACAGGTTCATCGGAAACTAGCACTTTCCGATAACTGTCGAGAACAGGGATTATCACTAGCTATCTCACTCTGAGATTGATCGTGAGTCTTGGCGACACCGCTTACCAAAGAGCACGCCTGACTCCTGTCCCTTTTCGTGCGCCAACCCCAAAATGAAAAAATTTGTGTGTGAATGGAATCGCGCTCAGACAGGGCGGTGTGGTTTTTGGCTGCTTGGGTCGCACTGGGACTGTGCCCAGAATTGTGCCCACCACCAATCCCGACGCGTTGCGATGGAGTGCGATGCTCCCGCCGCTAAGTGCTGAGAGGACAGCAGGCTGTGGCAGCTCATTGCAAAAGGTGGTAGTTGCTGTAACTTGTTGATTCTTAGTTTGATCCATCTAGGATGGATGACCCCATGATTCTATCACACGCCTAGGTCGAATCAATGGAACGCAGCCTTTCGGGGCTCTTGATCCCAAGCAAGAGCCCCTCTTTTTTTGCGTACATTGCGAGCGACCTTTGAGATGCTTCGCTCAGCCGGCAATCGTGCACCTGGCGTGCTGCACAGAACACGGACAGACTTGCTTTTTTTGGGGGGAGAGGGCGAGATTGTCAGGAGTTTTCGACGCGGCGGAGGACAGGTATTCGGCACTGACGCAGGACGTGTTCGACGACAGCCTCCCGGAGCCGCGAAGCATCATAGTCAAACACGAGACGGTTGTTTTGCTCGTCGTAGCGGAATTTGTGCAGACCATAGGTATTCGAAAATTCACCGAGCGTGCGAAATTGCGCCGGATTGAGCCGGTCTTGGAGTTCGTAGGTGACGGTCATGAGTGTCATGCGCGGAATTATAACATCCGCGCCTTCAAGTGATGACGCAAGCCTGATTGCAGTTCCTTAAAGAGCGATGCGACGCAGACGGAGTGCGTTGGTGATCACTGACACGGAGCTGAAGGTCATCGCGGCGCTGGCCAGGATAGGACTTAAAAGAAGGCCGACGAAGGGATAGAGGATTCCCGAGGCAATCGGAACGCCGAAAGCGTTATAGGCAAATGCGAAAAAGAGATTTTGGCGGATGTTGCGCATCGTCGCACGACTGAGGGCACGAGCGCGAGCGATGCCGACGAGATCGCCTTTGAGAAGCGTGATCCCGGCGCTTTCAATCGCCACATCGGTTCCTGTGCCCATGGCGATCCCGACATTGGCGGCTGCAAGAGCAGGGGCGTCGTTCACGCCGTCGCCGGCCATCGCCACGATCCTGCCCTTCGCTTTTAACAGATTCACAATTTCTGCCTTTTGATTTGGCAAGATTTGAGCTTCTTGCGAGTCGATTTTGAGTTTTTGCGCGACGAATTCTGCGGTGGCGCGGCTATCTCCCGTTAGCATCACGATGCGGATCCCGTCGCGATGGAGGCGATCAATAGCTTCGGCGGTTGTCGGCTTGATTGGATCGGAGACTCCAATGGCTCCGATGGCTTGTCCGTTGACGGTGACGAACATCACCGTTTGGCCTTCCGCCTCGAGGGATTTCGCGCGATCGTCGAGCGGGCCAGGCACAATCTGTAAGTCGGCCAGCAGAGCGCGGTTACCCAGTGCGGCACTATCCTCTCCTATGCGCCCCGTAATGCCTTTACCGGTAAGCGAACGAAAATGGGTAGCGGTGCCGATTTCAATTTTGCGATCTTTCGCGGCTGCGAGGATCGCAGTGGCAAGCGGATGCTCGCTCGCACGCTCGAGACGGGCCGCGATTTCGAGCACATGAACTTCCTCAACTCTTGCCGCCGGGAGCACGGACGTGACGCGAGGCGTCCCCTCGGTGAGCGTGCCGGTCTTGTCGATTACGACGGTGTCCACCTTCTCGAGAATTTCGAGCGATTCCGCATTTTTGATGAGAATGCCGGCAAGAGCTCCTCTGCCGGTCCCGACCATGATCGCCATCGGTGTTGCCAGTCCCAGTGCGCACGGACAGGCAATGATGAGAACTGCCACGGCATTGAGGAGGCCATACGCCATTTTCGGCGCCGGGCCGAAAATGGCCCAAATGGTGAATGTGAGCACCGCAATTAGGACCACAGCAGGGACGAAGTAGGCGGCGACCCGATCCGCGAGTTTCTGGACGGGAGCGCGACTGCGTTGGGCCTCGCTGACCATCCGAACGATTTGCGCAAGCAATGTTTCGCTGCCCACCCGTTCAGCGCGCATGAGGAAAGTACCGGTGCCGTTCACTGTGCCGCCGGTGACGCGGCTCGCTTTCGCTTTTTCGACGGGGATGGGCTCGCCGGTCACCAGAGATTCGTCTACCGAACTCGAGCCTTCAAGCACAACTCCATCGACCGGTACTCGCTCCCCGGGTCGCACACGAAGAGTATCGCCCGGCTGTAGGTGTTCGACGGGCACGTCAATTTCGGTGCCCTCGGCGCGAACGAGGCGAGCAAACTTCGGGGACAGATTCAGCAGCGCGCGAATCGCGGAGGAAGTCCGGCTTCGTGCGCGAAGTTCGAGCACCTGGCCGAGGAGCACAAGAGTGGTAATCGCAGCTGCAGCTTCAAAATAAACCGGAACGATGCCGGGCATAGTCTGGTACGACGGAGGAAAGATGCCGGGGAAAAGGACTGCGATCAAGCTATAGAGGTAGGCTGTGCCGGTGCCGAGCGCGATGAGGGTGAACATATTGAGGCTTCGATTTACGATTGAGGCCCAGCCGCGCTGAAAAAAGGGAAGGCCTCCCCACAGGACAACCGGAGTTGTGAGAAGGAACTCGTTCCAGCTGATTGCGCGCATCGAAAGGAATCGCTGCAGAGGATGGCCGGGTAGCATGTCGGACATGCCGAGGATGAGGACAGGAACAGTCAGGGCGACACTGATCCAGAAGCGGCGCGTCATGCTGGAGAGTTCGGGATTTTCTTCTTCGGACGCGCTGACCGTGTGCGGCTCGAGAGCCATTCCGCAGATAGGGCATGAGCCGGGCCCGGAACGAATGATTTCGGGATGCATCGGGCAGGTATATTCAATGCGGTTAGCGGGGGCCTTTGGGATCGCAGGTTCGAGTGCCATGCCACACTTCGGGCAGACTCCGGGGTTTTGTTCGCGTACTTCGGGGTCCATTGCACACATGTAAGACGCGAAGGCCTTTGTGAGTTCGGACGAGACCTTCGGACGCAAACTGATTGCTTTTTGACTGGGAGTGACTGCCACAGGAAGATTTAGCTTCGAGTTCAAATACTTGGCCGGCTCGGTCGAAAACTTCTTCGCGCAGCCCTCAGAGCAGAATGAATAAGTCTTGTTCGCGTGCTCCACGCGAGACTTGGCGCGCTCGGGGTCGACCGTCATTCCACAAACCACATCACGTTCCATCGCCTTGTCCTCAGCGTGCATGCTTGTAGATCAACTTTAAGAGTTCATCGTAGGTTGATTCCGCATCAGCTCGGGTGCCTTTGCGAATCGCCTGAGACGCGCAATGCCTAAGATGGTTGCGCATCAAAGCGCGGCCGACAGCTCGAAGAGCCTCCTGAACCGATGAAATCTGCACCATGATGTCGGGGCAGTACCGATCAGCCTCAACCATGCGAGCGAGACCTCGAACTTGGCCTTCGATTCGACGGAGGCGTTTCAAATTAGCCGATTTGATACCGGGATCAACAGCGACCGCCTTGCGCGTGGCAGTGGCGAGAACTTCGCAGGCGCAGGCCGCACTCTGATTCTTGCAGGCTTGCCTCGACGGCATTTCAGTATACCCCTAGGGGGTATAGTACTTGATGTGGGTGTCTACGTCAAGTCCGCTGCGAGCCGATAAGCAACACGTATTCCACATAAATTTCTCACTTCATAGTGACGATCACGAGGGTGAAATCATCGTCGAACACGCCATTGCAGAAGGCCGTCACTTCGCGCCGGAGGGTTTCGAGCATCTCGGCCGCGTTCAGTCGCAGGTTTTCGTTCCCAATGCGAGCAACATTGTGCTCGCCGAACTCTACGCCGCTGGAGTTGCGAGCTTCGGTCAAGCCGTCGGTGTAAAGCACGAGGCGATCGCCGGACTCGAGCTGCAGTTGGATGTTTTCGTAAGAATGCTCGGGGAAAAGGCCGAGCGGAGGACCACCATCCTTGAGTGAGTATGTCTTCCCGGAACGCCGGATCAGTACCGGCGGCCAGTGCCCGGCGCTGGCGTAAGTGAGCGTGCTTTTTGTTACATCGAGGATGCAATAGCAGAAGGTAACGAATTTGTCGGAGGCGATGTTATTGCAAATCACATCGTTCAACTTGCTGACGACTGCGCCTGGAGATACCGGCTCGGACGCGAAAGCCCGGAAGCTGGCTTGCAGGTTGGCCATCAATAACGCTGCGCTGATTCCTTTGCCGACGACGTCACAGATGCAGACGCCAATTTTCGACTCGCCAAATTTCACGACATCGAAATAGTCACCGCTGACGACGGCGGCTGGATTCCAAGCTCCAGCGATGTCAAGACCTCTGATCTGGGGGATTCGCTTGGGTAGAAGGCGTTCTTGAATCTCGCGTGCCTGGTCGAGGTCTTCTTCCTGCTTACGGGATTGGGTCCTGCCCAGTTCAAGAGTGCGTTTTAACTCGAGGCTGGTGTGCTCGAGTTTTGCGCGAGTCAGATGGTACAGATGAACGATAGTGCCGACGATTAGGACGACGACGACACCGAGCAGCCCCCCGCCCTGAAATTGAGAAGGGAATCGTGAAAGAGGTATACGATATGCAGCCATGGTGAGGGACACTGCCGCCGCGGAGCTGATGAAGGCAACGAGCGCCAGACACAATTCATAGGCAATCCAGTCATACGGGTTTTGAAACCTTGAAGACCATGGAGCGAGCCGATTCATAGCGGGGGAAACCAGGTTACCTGCTACGAGGGAGTAGAGGAGTATCGCTCCGAAATCCGCACCCGACCAATTTGTGAGGCGCAGAATTGCGAAGAGCGCGAGAGCGACGACGAGGAACAGCCCCTGATTCGAGAGGAAAGCACGAATGCGCACGAAGATGGGCGAAGGCTGCGCGCTGGGAGAAGGCATGAGCTTTCCGCCAGAAATCGATCGGAGGACTTAGAGATGGAAGGATGTTAGGGGTGAGAGGGTTCAAAGTCAACGGCCCGCGGCATGATGTCGATGTTCTGGAAAATGAAAGCGAAGATACTTCGGTTCGACCACGTTGGCAGGATGCTTCAGGATGGATAGTGTTGCGTTCGCCGCGACTATCTGGAATTCAGCACCGAGTAAAGGTAAGTGCTGAGTTCGGAGCTGGTCCAATCTTGCGGACCAATGATTTTGCGGTCGAGACGGCCTTTGCGATCGATAATATAAGTTTCCGGATACATCGTGGTGCCGTAGTCGAGCGCAATTTTCTTTGATGGATCGCGATAGTTGGGAAAATTGAGCTGGTAAGTTTTCAGGAAATTATCGTACGCGGCCTGGTTTTCATCGAGGCTGATTCCTAGCACAGTGCCGCCGAGCGGAGCAATCCGACGCTGCAGGGCATTAAGCGACGGCGCCTCGTCCACGCAGGGCGGGCACCAGGTGGCCCAGAAATTGAGGAGGACAACTTGGCCACGAAAATCGGAAAGGCGCGCCGGTTTTCCGGCAATGGTAAGCGCAAAATCCTTTGCCGGCTGGCCGCGGAGGCTTGGTTCGCCCTGGCGATAATCCGCGCGCGCGAACATGTAGAGAAGGCCAGCGATAAAGATCAGGACGAGAGCAGTGTTTAGTTTCCGTTTCAATGAGCGCTTCCAGCACATATAATAAGACATCCGCGACGGGAATGCCGACTTTTGAGCAGCGCGGAATCAATCCCCACACCGTGGTCTCAGCTATCATCCCGGCGCGAAACGAGGAGGCATCAATCGCACGAACGATTGTGTCTGTGGCGGAGCAGCCGGAGATAGCGGAGGTTATTGTTGTCGACGACGGGTCGACGGATGCTACTCCCGAAGTCCTGAGCGAGCTCGGCTCGCGGGTTGCGAAGTTGAGAGTGGTGCAGGCAGGTGAGTTGCCGGCTGGTTGGGTAGGAAAGAATCACGCGGCAGCTGTGGGTGCGGCCGCGGCGCACGAGGACTGGTTGTTGTTCACAGACGCGGATACGTACCATTTGCAGGGTGCCATGGCGAAGGCGTTGGCAGATGCAGCAGAACATCGGGCGGCGATGGTCTCGTATTCGCCCGAACAGGAGATGGAGACGTGGTGGGAACGGGCGCTGATTCCGTTTATATATTGCCGGCTAGCAGCAAGATTCTCCATTGATCGTGTGAACAACCCTTCGCTTCCCGATGCCGCGGCGAACGGCCAATTTATTTTGGTGCGACGGGAAGATTACGAGAAACTGGGAGGGCACCAGGCAGTTCGTGGCGAAATTCTAGAAGACGTCGCCCTGGCCCGTCGTGTGAAAGAGGCGAAACGGGGACTCTATTTTGGAGCGCCGGTTGGTGCTGTTCGGACTCGGATGTACCGAAGCTTTCGTACAATGTGGGAAGGCTGGACAAAGAATCTCTTTCCTTTGGTTGGCGGCACAGCAGTGGGCGCGTTGACAGAACTATTCGAGACTACACCAGTATTTGAAGCTATGTTCCTCACCTGGTTCGTTTGGTTCGGATGGCATCAAAGACAAGTAGATTGGGCCTGGGCGATCGCGGTTGCAGCAGTCGCACTGTCGTTTCGAATGGCGCGCTACAGGCGGGATCTTTATCAGAATCGCTACCCGCAACGGTTCATCGAATACTACGTTCCTGCGGTAGTCCTTTACGCCATAGTTCTGATCGCATCCTGGTGGAAGAACTCCCATGGACGGCGTGTGGTGTGGAAGGGTCGGAGTTATCCGGTCGGAGTGAAACAGGGTTCTGAAACGTGAAGGGGATGATTCGGATTACCAGAAAAGTGGAATTCTCAGCAGCGCACTTTTACCATAACCCGAAGTTCTCGGCAGAGGAGAACAAGCTCGTCTTCGGCAAATGCAGCAATACAAATGGACACGGGCACAACTACACGCTCGAAGTGACGATTGCGGGAGAACCGGACCCGGCTACCGGCATGGTGCTGGATTTGAAGGAGTTGAAGGATATCTTGCAGCGCGAAGTGGTCGAGCGGATGGATCACCGGCATTTGAACTACGAAGTGCCGGAACTTGCGGGCAAGATTCCCACTTGCGAGAACGTCGCGGCCGTAATATGGAATCTACTTGAGCCGAAGATTCTACGGGGGAAATTGGACCGGGTGAGGTTGTTCGAGTCGGAAGACTTGTTTGCCGATTGTACGGCGTCTGAGGACGGCGTCAAGCGATGAAAATTTCGCTCACTCGTCGCTACCGATTTGCTGCTTCGCATCGTTTGCATTCGCCAGCGCTAAGCGAGGCGGAGAACGAACGCATCTATGGCAAGTGCAACAGCCCCTACGGCCATGGCCACAATTACTTGGTGGAAGTGACGATTACTGGGCCGGTGGATCGAGACACGGGAATGATCGCAAATCTAGGAGATCTTGATCCCTTCGTACAGCGAGAAATGATCGAGGCGTTCGATTATAAATACCTGAACGAAGATGTGCCCGAGTTTAAAGCGGTGGTTCCAACGACGGAAAATGTTTGCCGCGAAATTCACCGCCGCCTGACGAAGTTCTCCCCGGCGCGGATTGAGCGGGTGCGGATCGAAGAGACGAGCAAAAACAGCTTCGAATACGGCGGAGAGTAGTACGTCCGTGCAAAGACGGAGAAAAAATGAGCGAAGCCACTGAAATCATAATTCCTGATACGAAGGGTGAAGGAACGATTGCGGACCTGGTGCGCAAGATGCTCGTCCTGGTTGGTGAAGATCCGAATCGCGAAGGGCTGCGCCGGACGCCAGAGCGATTTGAGAAGGCATTCCGATATTTGACGAGCGGCTACCGGCAAGACCCCGAAAAACTTCTTAATGGAGCAATGTTCAGCGTTTGTTACGACAACATGGTCGTCGTAAAGGACATTGAGGTCTACAGCCTATGCGAGCACCATTTGCTGCCATTCTTCGGAAAATGTCACGTAGCGTACATTCCGAATAAGAAAGTAGTGGGTCTAAGCAAAATTGCGCGGCTCGTGAATATGTATGCGCGGCGATTGCAGATTCAGGAGCGATTGACCAGCCAGATAGCGAAAGCAATTCAAGAAAAGCTCGCGCCTGAAGGCGTAGGAGTGGTCGTCGAGGCGCGCCATTTGTGCATGGTTATGCGTGGTGTAGAAAAACAAAACTCGGCGGCGATGACGAGCGCGATGCTAGGGGCTTTTCGGGAAAACAAGCAGACCCGCGACGAGTTTCTGTCATTGATAAACCACGGCAAGAGTTGAGCCGGATCTTTTCGGTCTGGATTTCGGGTGTGAGGTCTACAGTGGGGCCACCCTCTTTCCTACAGGATTCACTGTAAAAGCGCTTTGTGGCTTGCTGACGATGTGTTACGATTTTCAATGTCGAAAAGGAAATCGAGAGAGAGCAGGGAACGGCTTTTCAGAAGGGGAGGGGCGAGCTGATGGAAGTAAAAGCAGCGGTTATTGAGCAATTCCGGACGCATCCGAAGGACACTGGTTCGCCGGAAGTGCAGATTGCATTGTTGAGTGAGCGCATCAGCTACCTAACGACCCACCTCAAGTCCCACGCAAAGGATCACGCTTCCCGTCGCGGATTGATCATGATGGTCAATAAGCGCCGAAGATTGCTGGACTATCTGAATCGCCGCGACCCGGATCGGTATCGCGAGATTGTGGAACGACTCAGCTTGCGTAAGTAGCGCTTTCCCGAGCGGTCACGTGACCGCGCTTGTCCCACCGCAGACACCTCAAATTGAAGCAAAGCCTTCGAGACTCATGCGGGGGGTACAGGATTGTGCCGCCGCAGTGGACACCTGCCTTAGACTCTTTTCTAACGATCTCCTTTTCGAATCTTACGCGAGAGCGGACTCTCGTATCTGAAAACGGCGCACCCGAAGATTCGGGGCGCAAAGGATGTGATTAGATGTTTGAACAAGTGAGCGTCGAGGTTGGTGGACGCAAATTGACTTTTGAAACCGGCAAAATGGCGCGCCAGGCGCATGGTGCGGTTGTAGCGCGATACGGCGATACGGTGGTTTTATCCACTGCCTGCATGGATAGTAAAGCGACTGACAAGGACTTTCTACCGCTGACAGTAGACTATCGCGAGTACACGTATTCGGCAGGCAAGATTCCCGGAGGATTCTTTAAACGTGAAGGGCGGCCCTCGGAGCGCGAGATTTTGACTTCGCGGCTGACGGATCGGCCGCTGAGGCCCCTCTTTCCTGAAGGTTACTCGACGGAAACTCAGATTGTCTCCATGGTGCTCTCGGCCGACAGCGAAAATGATCCGGACGTGATCGGATTGACGGCAGCATCGGCAGCTCTATTTATTTCGAAGATTCCATTCGAGACGCCGATTGCTGCGGTCCGGGTGGGATTGATTGACGGGAAGCTTATGGCCAACCCGACGGTGGCCGAGCAGAAGACAAGCCTGCTGAATCTGGTGGTTGCTGGCTCCGAAGAAGCGATCGTAATGGTCGAGTCCGGAGCACTCGAGGTGTCGGAAGACACGGTGGTCGATGCGCTCGAGTTCGCGCATGCGGAAATTCGCAAGATCGTCGCCGCGATTCGAGAGCTGCACAAGCGCGTGAAACCCGAAAAGGTGAAGGTCACTCCTCCCGCGTTCGATGAAGCGCTATACGGCGAGATTAAGTCGAAGTACGGAGGGCGGCTGCGCGACGCACTCGACACGGCCAAGCATCCCAAAAGCGAGAGCTACGGCTTGGTGGATACGATCAAGGCCGAGATCATGGCGTCGATTCCGGAGAACGATGAAGCGCGCCTCAAACTCGCCTATCGTGCATTCGAACGGCTCCGTGAACGGATTTTCCGGGATGACATGCTCTTGCGACGCCGTCGTCCGGATGCGCGGGCCTTCGATCAAATCAGGCAAATTACCTGTGAAGTAGGGGTGCTGCCTCGCGTTCATGGTTCTGCGTTATTCACTCGCGGTGAGACGCAAGCGCTTGCTACGGCGACCCTGGGCACCAAAGAGGACATGCAACGGTTGGATCTGCTTTTTGAGGACGAGGCATTTAAGCGGTTCATGCTTCATTACAATTTTCCACCGTTTTCAGTGGGCGAAGTGAAGTTTCTACGCGGGCCCGGACGCAGGGAAATCGGACATGGTGCTCTAGCCGAACGCGCACTTGCAAATCTGCTTCCGCCGGAAGGGGATTTCCCATATGCGATGCGAGTCGTGTCAGACATTATGGAGTCCAATGGATCTTCCTCAATGGCGACGGTGTGCGGCGGGTCGTTGGCTCTGATGGACGCGGGTGTACCGCTCAAATCCGCGTGTGCGGGAATCGCGATGGGTTTGGTGGTGGAAGGCGAGAAGTACGCCATTCTTACCGACATTGCAGGCGCGGAGGACCACTACGGCGACATGGATTTCAAAGTAACAGGAACGCGGCAGGGAATCACGGCGCTCCAGATGGACATCAAAGTGTCGGGCGTGAGCGTCGCCATGATGCGTGAGGCGCTGGCGCAGGCGAAGAAGGCTCGCTTAGAGATTCTCGACATCATGGACCAGACAATTTCCACTGGTCGGGCAGAAATTTCAACCTACGCGCCACACCTTTACATGCTCAGTATTCCCACCGATAAGATTCGCGATTTGATTGGGCCCGGTGGCAAGAAGATCCGATCGATCATCGAGGCGACGGGCGTAAAGATCGACGTGATGGATGACGGGAAGGTCCACGTGTTCGCTGGGAACGGACCCGCCGCGGAAGATGCGCTAAGAATGATCCGCGATGTAACCGCAACTGCCGAGATCGGCAAGACTTACCTCGGCAAGGTGGTGCGCATCGCCGAATTCGGCGCATTCGTCGAGATTTTCCCGGGAACTGATGGCTTGTTGCACATCAGCGAAATCGCGGAAGCGCGGATTCGTTCCGTGCGCGATGAGTTGAAAGAGGGCGACCAGATTCTTGTAAAGGTGCTGGCTATTGAGGGCAACAAAATCCGGTTGAGCCGCAAAGCTGTATTGCGAGAGCAACGTGATAAGCAACAGCCGCAACAGAAGTCGGAGGCTGCGGGCTGATTCCGTTTCAATCGAGGGTGGATTCGAGGGGAGGTGAGCGATCGCCTCCCTTTTTTATTTTGAGGAAGGTCATTCTGTTTCAGGCGTGTTTTCGTCTTCGTAGAGCTCACTGGCGCGCTCGCCTTGACCCGTGACAATCACAAAGCGGTAGCTTAAACGGTGTTCGCGCCATGACTGACGGGGTAGAGAGACGCGCAACTCGTTTGGCGAGATGAATTGGGTCGGGAGCTTGGTCTTTTCGCCCTGGTCAGCACTCGCGATGATTGAGTCATTGGGACGAAAATTTGTGCCGATTACTGTGACTTCCATAGCCGACGCGCCGCCAGCAGTCATGAGAGGCAACGGGCTTGGTGAGATATCGAGGATCGTCGCGCGTGGCGGCGGGAACGGAAGGCTCGGCGTGGGGAGGATCTGAACATCGCGACCTTCTGATATTTGGAAGCCGCCGCCTGCGTTTTGTACCCAGATCCGGAGCGGTCCAGGGTTGCTATATGGGAGACTTCGAAATCTGAGTTGTGACGCTGGTATATGGATCTCGAGCGCTTCAGGCGATAGATATTTTGGCGACACTAACAATGGCGGGTTGCGCAAGACATTTTCTTCGAAGGGATCTGATCCGACTAGCACCACGCTCGCGCGGGTGAAGCCGCTTCCGTGGAGCACCACCTTGGCCTCGTCTCGATCGCCAGCGTCAGCCGGTAGTTGCAACGGATCGAGACGGGTCAATTCGGGACTTGAGCTACTCGCAACATAAATCATTTCCTGGGCTCCTCCGCCGACAGGAGTTTTCTGCTCGGTGCCGTTCAAAGGCAAGCCATTGCCTTGCGCCGCCTCGACTTCGTCAAGGTTAAAGGGCCACAGAACGAGCTTGCGCGGTGACGCCAGGTACGACCACGGAATTGTGACGTGAATTTTATTGGTGTCGACATAGTCGGTGGCCACGAACTCCCAGGCTTTCCACACATCTTTTTTCGGGGTCGGCTCAGCGAGCAACACTTTGGTGCTAGGGGTGAAAAATCGGCCATCGAGATCAACCGACATCGTCTCGGCACCCGCGCGAACGCGCAGTGGGTCGGATGTGAATGATGGTGGAACGTCACCTGCGACCGTTATTGATTGCACCCCTATGTCAGGGTCATCGCAGTTGTGACCACAGGAACGGGGTGCATCCGGATCAATGAGGGTGAAATCGAGCCGCCCAGGGTTTCGCACCGAAATATCAGCCCATGTGGCTTCGCCGGTTTTTGCCACTTTAACTGGAATCTTCTCGATCAGGTCCGGTCGATCCCAAATCTCGATGCGAGCAGATGTGACTCCCGAGGTGTTGGGCACGATTCGATACCGAAGCAAAACCGTCGAGCCAGTCGGATCTTTCTTCTGGCGGGGCTTCTCCGAGGGAGGTCTGGGGTTTTCGATTTCGATCACGGGACGTGGGCTGTTAAGAGACGCTCGCTGTGAGTCTGAGGGTTTTTGGGTAAGCGTTATTGCAGGAAGGGAGATTGACAAGACAAGCGCTCGTACCACGACTTGTAAAGCGAAGGCTCTCTGCCCAAAGCCCATCAGTTGACGCGCTCAATCCGTGCGCCAATTGCGCCCAGTTTTTCTTCGATGCGTTCGTAGCCGCGATCGATGTGATAGACACGATCGATGCAGGTTGTGTTCTCTGCCACGAGTGCCGCCAGGACTAGTGATGCACTGGCGCGTAAATCAGATGCCGTGACGGGCGCGCCGCTGAGGTGGGTCGGACCGGTCACTACTGCAAGATTGCCATCCACGGCGATATTCGCACCCATGCGGGACATTTCGCTAGCGTGGAGGAAACGATTCTCAAAAATAGTCTCGCGGATATGCGAGACACCTTCGGCCTGCGTTGCAAGCGTCATAAACTGGGCTTGCATATCCGTGGCAAAGCCGGGGTATTCCTCAGTAGTCACATCGGCGGCGGCGAGTTTTTTCGCTGCTTTAACGCGCACCGTGTGGCCGCCTTCACAGCGGATTTCGACGCCGCACTCTCTGAGCTTTTCGATGATCGCGCCAAGGTGGCTCGGGTCGCAATTCTCGAGCAGCAGCTCGCCACCGGTGATTGCTCCCGCGACGAGAAATGTGCCAGCTTCGATTCGGTCGGGAATCACGGTGTGAGTGGCACCCCCAAGGCGCTCGACCCCTTGGATGTGCAATGTTGAAGTGCCGCGGCCCTCGATTCTGGCACCCATCTTGCCGAGCAGGTCGACCAGGTCGGTGACTTCCGGCTCCAGGGCACAATTTTCGAGAATTGTTTCGCCTTCAGCCAGCACGGCAGCCGTCAAGATGTTTTCGGTTCCGGTTACAGTGATCTTTGGAAAGCGAAACGTACCGCCGCGCAGACGCTTGACGCGAGCCTCGACGTACCCGTGATCGACTGAAATCTCCGCGCCTAGTTGTGCGAGTCCTTGGATATGCAAGTCCACGGGACGCGCGCCAATGGCGCAGCCGCCCGGTATCGAAACGCGGGCGTAACCGAAGCGGGCAACCAGAGGGCCGAGTGTTAGAACTGAGGCGCGCATCGTTTTAACCAGCTCGTACGGTGCCTCAGCATGCGAAATGGCTTCCGCCCGGATCGTGAATTGGCTAGGCGGAATGTCAGGGCTCTCAACGCGGCAGCGCATGTGTGCGAGCAGCTTGGCCATCGTAATGATGTCGCGGACCTTGGGAATGTTATGGAGATGCACTGGTTCATTGGTGAGCAGCGCTGCCGCCATTGCAGGAAGGGCAGCATTCTTCGCGCCGCTAATATGCACTTTTCCTTCCAGCCTGCGCCCACCCTGGATTTTGAAACGGTCCACGTTACTTGCTCCTGGTCATTTTCCTCGTCTTTGTTCCATTCCGCACCGCTTGCGAAGCTTCAAGAGCCGAACGTACGCTGCCGTTGGATCTTGCGAGAAGAGACTTGGCATCGCGCGCACTTGTCCCGGTTTTCAGCATGATAAGTGCAGCCGGCAGGTTGTGTCCCGCTTGCCGCAGCGCGTGTTCCGCCACTGACGCGCTCACACCCAGGGCCTCCTCGATAATCCGTATCCCGCGCCGCCGCAACTTCTTGTTTGTGAGTGCCACGTAAATCATCCAGTTGTCATAAACGCGACCAAGGCGCACCATCGCGGTTGTTGAAAGCAAGTTCAACACCATTTTCTGGGCGGTGCCAGCCTTTAAGCGCGTGGAGCCGGCGATAACTTCCGGGCCCGTCTCTGGGGCGATCACAATTTTTGTCTTTCGGGCTAATGGCGATCGCGGATTCGATGTGACTCCGATCGTGACGCTTCCCCGCTGCCGAGCGAACTCGATGGCGCCCAGTACATAGGGTGTCGTACCACTAGCGGCTATTCCGATAACAACGTCCTCGCACGAGACGCCCGCAGCCGAGAGATCGCGCGCACCGCTTGCTGCCGAGTCCTCCGCTGCTTCGTTTGCCCCGCGCATTGTTCTTGCGCCGCCGGCAATCAGCGCCTGAATCGAAGCCGCGCGTGTGCCGAATGTCGGGGGGCATTCAGCTGCATCCAAAGATGCCAATCGGCCGCTCGTCCCTGCTCCCACATAGAAGAGCTTGCCGCCATTCGCCAGGCTTAGCACGATGGCGTCGACCGCATGGGCAATTTGGGGTAACTCGCGCCGAACAGCAATTGCCACGTGTTGGTCTTCACGATTGATTGTGCGAAGAATCTCGAGCGTCGATTTTTTATCGAGCCTTCGCGAGCGAGGATTTCTCTGTTCGGTGCGAGCTAGCCTCAATCGTATGCCTCAATGCGAACATACAGTATACCGATACAGTGACACACGTTGGGTGTCACGAGAAGCAAGTTGCGCGATGTTTCAAGAACATCATTGAGAGGGTACAGGGGCAGAGGCAAAGCCCAATGCCTGGAAAATCGCGTCGTGCAACAGGGGGCGCACCTTTCGAATCTTGATATTTTCGACGGATGGATTCACGCGATTGGTCAGCAGGATAATGAAGAGACTTCGGTCGGGATCGATCCATAGAGACGTGCCCGTGAATCCGTAATGGCCGAAAGTGCGTTCCGAGAAAAAACGCCCGGAAGCCGACGGATCACCCGCAACATCCCAACCGAGTGTGCGTGCGGAATTGCCTATCATCCGATGCGTGATGAATTCGTCGATCGTCGCGCGCGACACAACGCGATGATGTGCGTAAATACCTCCGTTCAAAATCATCTGCGCGAAGATGGCTACGTCGCCGGCGGTTGAAAACAGACCCGCATCTCCCGCGATTCCGCCCATGGCCCAGGCGTTCTGGTCGTGGACTTCGCCTTGAATCAGACGCTTGCGATAGCTTAGATCGTTCTCGGTTGGAGGAATTTGGCCTCGAAGCGAGCGCGGCGGATTAAATAGCGAATCTTTCATGCCAAGCGGAGTGAAGATTTCCTTTTGCGTGAACACTGCTAGCGATTCACCGGTAAGCCGCTCTACGATTTCGCCGAGCAATATGAATCCAAGGTCGGAATATTCAATCTGTTTGCCAGGCTCATGAACGAGAGGCTCAGCCAAAACTCGCGCGAGAATCGCGTCATGTCCTTTGGCCTGTTTGTAGAAATCGCGATGCGCCGGAAGGCCAGAATCGTGGAGCAGCAGCATGCGCGGTGTGACGCGTGGGCGCCAGGCAGGATCCGGGTCACTTTTTGCTGCAGCGCCCCATTCCGGCAGGAACCGTGAAAGTGGAGCGTCAAGATCTATTCGTTTTTGTTGCGCGAGAATCATCAAGGAAGTCGTCGTTGCGATCGCTTTTGTAAGCGATGCAAGATCGTAAATCGTACCTGCCTCAACCGCAGCTGCTTTTGCATCTCGGGTAAATTTCCCGAATGGATGTACAGCAAGCTGATTGTTCAACCCTACCGCAAGAACTCCACCAGGAAAGGCTCCATCAGCTATGGCCCGATCGAGCAGGTTATAGGCTGGCGCAAGGCGATTCGAGACCGCCTGGGGAGCCGGTTCGAGTCTCATCGGATTTGCTGTCATTGGGATTCCGTCGCCGCGCTTAACCGTATCCGGGACGGTTACTGGCATCCGGCCTCCGATTGATGTTTGGCCAAACACTGCCCGGACAGCGGCGCGCTGCGACACGTCGTTCGTCGAGAATTCGCCGACCCAGGTCCTCGCGGACTGAAAACTCGAAATCAAATATGGGCTGCCAAAAGCAATCACGACACATGGCTTTCCGCTCGCGAGCATTTGATTTACAAAGGCCCGCTGATCGTCTGGAAAGCCGACGTTGCCTTTACGGTCAGCCACACGCAAATACAGAGCCGCGATTGCAACATCGTAGGAATCAGCCGGCGGCAGCTTCAACGTGCTGACACTGACGAATTGCGTATCAGCGCGAAGAGACTTGAGCGAATCCACACGCCAGCGAATTTCGCTCTCAACGGTCGCACTTGGGTACGGATCCGGATCGGCGGAAAGCGAGACAAGCAAGACGCGCAGTGGGCGTGATGCGTTCAGAGGCACCAGATTTTCAGAATTGCGAAGAAGGGTCACACCGCGATCAGCGATGGCCTGTGCGTCACTCGCAAATGTGGGCGTTCCGAATTTCTGATTCAGGCTGGGAATATCGACAATGCGGTTTTTGTCGAGGCCGAGTCGCGCTTTAGCCTGAAGAATTCGTCGCACCGATTCATCAATACGCTTCTCAGGCACCCGCCCGGACTTGACTGCCTTTTCAAGGCCCGCCAAAGCGGCATCGGGCACCGGAGGCTGAAGCACGATATCAGCTCCGGCCTCAACCGCACGTATCGAAGCTTCGTCCGGAGGGTAAAGAGACGTTACGCCGCCCATGTCCATTGCATCCGTTACGACGAGACCGCGAAATTTCATCTCATTGCGCAAAAGGCCCGTAAGGATGTTGTGGGAAAGCGATGCCGGAACGGTAATGTCCGGTTCGAGCGCCGGTACGCCGAGATGACCGGGCATGATCGAACTGACGCCGGCAGAAATTGCAGCGCGGAAAGGAACTAGCTCGTTGCTGTCGAGTTCCTTACTGTCATCTGGAACAACCGGGATCGAGAGATGCGAATCCGTGTTCACATCGCCGTGGCCGGGAAAATGTTTTGCAGTCGCCAGCGCGCCATTTTCTTCGATGCCGCGAAGAAATTGCGTCACGAAGGCAGCCACCTTGTCCGGCTCTTCACCAAAGGCCCGGACATTGATGATGGGATTGGCGGGATTGTCGTTCACGTCAGCATCAGGAGCAAAGATCCAGTGGACGCCGGCAGCGCGGGACTCAAGCGCGGTGTCTTTCCCTGCGGTGTATGCAAGTTTTGGATCGTTCGTCGCACCAATCGCCATGGCCGACGGGAAATTCGTGCCCTCGTCGAGACGCATGCCTGTGCCGCTCTCAAAATCAGCTCCAATCAGAAGCGGTACTTTGGAATGCGCCTGGAGGGCATTCATGATTACGGCTGTCGGATATACCTGGCTTCGTTCAATTCCAAGCGGGCTGCGAATCGTTCCGAGAATGAATCCTCCCACGTGATTCTTTTCAACCTGATGAAGAAGATCCCTATATGCCGGACTTTCCACTGACTCAAAAACTCCGAAGTAGTAGGGCATCAACATCTGTCCAAGCTTTTCGCGAACAGTCATTTTCTTCAACGTGGACTCCACCCACGCGGAAGTGGCGTCCGGGGCGCGATTCTTCTTGGGCGAAGGCTTTTGGGAGCGCGCGGAAGGTGTCATGAGAAGGAGCAGCGCTATGGAGGAAAGCCCGAGTGCCTGCAGGGAAGCTCTTCGGGCGTTCCATGTTGACGACTGCATCCCGCGGCTGTATATAGCACACGGCTTCATGCGGCACAACCGAGTCTCCCAGCCGATGTTTCGTTTCCGTTTACTCCCATTCTTTTCACTGATCGCCGGCCTGGCATTCTTTATCGTTGCGGTCAGTTCAGAGAGGGAGCCTGCCACTCCAGCGCGGGCTTTTTTCGACGACAACGCCCTCAAGACGGGCGACCATACGAGAACGGGCATCGACGTATTAGAAACCGAGAAATTCGGGTCTCTGCGAGGCAAACGTGTGGGGCTGATTACGAATCAGACGGGCCTTGATTCGTTCGGACACCGAACGATCGATCTCCTAGCCCACGCGGAGGGCGTCAAGCTAGTTGTCATATTCAGTCCCGAACACGGGATCGCCGGTGTGGCGGATGCTGCGGTTTCCAATCAGGCGGATGCCCCGACGGGACTGCCAATCTACAGCCTGTATGGGGCCACGCGAAGGCCTACGAACGAGATGCTTCGCGGAATTGATGCATTGGTATTCGACATCCAAGACGCCGGAGTGCGGTTCTACACCTACATCACGACGATGGCCTACTCGATGGAGGCGGCAGCGCAACAGCGCATTGCCTTTTTCGTGCTTGACCGGCCGAATCCGCTCGGTGGCGAGATTATCGAAGGCCCGGTACTTGATCGTGACCGGACTTCCTTCGTCGGCTACTTTCCCATGCCGGTGCGGTACGCGATGACAATCGGTGAGCTGGCGCAGATGTTCAATTCCGAAAACAAAATCGGTGCTGACCTTCATGTGGTGGCGATGCAGGATTGGCACCGGCGTGACTTCTACGACATGACTGGGCTCGCTTGGGTCGCCCCATCGCCCGCGCTTCGCTCTCTGCGCGAGAACTTCCTCTACCCGGGAGTTGAAATCTTGCAAGCCGCAGGTGTCTCGGTGGGCAGAGGCACGCCAAATCCTTTCGAGCAACTCGGTGCACCATGGATTGACCCTGGGGTGTTACTGACTAAATTGAATAGCCACGAGCTAAGAGGCGTGCGGTTTGCTGCAACACAGTTCACGCCAGAAAGCGGACAGTACAACGAAGTATTGTGCAAAGGAATTTCGATTGAGCTGCAGGATCGTGAAGCATTCCGGCCCGTTATGATGGGACTCGAAATTGCTTCGCTCTTGCATAGTTTGTACCCGACAGAATTTCGCGTCGAAAAGATGATAGACCTCCTCGGCTCGCGGGTCACGGTGGACCGACTCGCGCGTGGCGACGATCCTAAAGAAATCGAGTCCGGATCGTCTAGTGATCTCGATCGATTTCAAACGATGCGTGAGAAGTATCTCCTGTACCATTGAATTGTGCACATCTGCTCACTCTTGCCATCCGCGACGGAAATTCTTTTCGCGCTCGGACTCGGCGATTCAGTTGTGGGTGTGACCCACGAATGTGACTTTCCGCCGGAAGCGGCGAAGAAGCCGCCGCTAATTCGGCCGCGCGTCGACCCACAGGCACCACCCGCCTTGATCGATCAACAAGTCACAGAGCTTGTTGCACGTGGTGAAAGCATCTATTCGGTGGACGCAGAGCTGCTTGCATCACTCGCTCCTGACCTTATCATCACGCAGGATCTATGCCATGTATGCGCGGCTTCGCCTGACGACCTCGCCACTGCCCTCGCAGGTTTGTCGAAACGGCCTAAGATTCTGTCTCTAATGCCTCATTCCCTCGCGGATGTTTGGGACGACATTCGGAAAATTGGTGAGGCAACCGGTAGGCGAAGAGATGCTCAGGGGCTGGTAATCACTCTCGAGCAAAAAGTTGCCGCGATCGAAATGAGAGTCGCGCACTCTCCCAGGCCTCGTGTCCTGTGCCTCGAATGGATGGATCCGTTTTATGCCGCCGGTCATTGGGTCCCAGAAATGGTCATGAAGGCGGGCGGAGAGGACGTGTTGGGCCGTGCGAGCGAGCCGTCGTTTCGCGCGACGGCGGAGCAAATCGCCGAAGCCGCCGCAGAAATCATCGTTGTCATGCCGTGCGGCTACAGTTTGCGGCGCGCCGCAGCGGAGTTTACGTTCAAAGATCTCCCGTCGAGTTGGGATAGGTTGCCAGCGATACGTGAACAGCGCGTTTTCGCAGTCGACGCGAACAGTTACTTCTCGCGTCCTGGCCCACGACTTTCAGACGGGGTTGAGCTCCTTGCGCACCTGTTTCATCCCCAAATCGTGCCGCTGAGTGTCTCTAGGGAGGCTTTTCAAAGGCTTCAGTCGCTTTGAATCCCACGACTATTCACGGTCTGCCTGCTCCAGTACCGGTAAAAAATTAAACCGGAGCACATCAAAACCAAGCCAATTGATGAACGAACGGGCCGCTGAACCCAAATGCTGATGGTCAGCGCCATCGCGCCAATTACGAAGACCAGCGGAACAATCGGGTAGCCCCAAGTCTTATATGGACGCGGCATATTAGGCTCGGTGCGACGCAGACGAAAAAGTGCGACCACAGCCAAACCGTAGAAGATCCATCCGGCGAAGATGAAGAGGGAAGTGAGGTCTTCGAATGTCCCGGTTAAGGCCATCAAACTGGCAAGGGAGCATTGAAAAATCAGCGCATTCCCCGGAGTACGGAATTTCGGATGAATGGCCCTTGCAAATCGGAAAAAGATTCCATCTCGTGCCATCGCATAATCCACCCGCGCGCCGCTAAGAACGGATGAGTTCAACGTACCGAGCGCTGAAATCACCATCGCCAGAGTGACCCAGACAGCCGCGCCGCGGCTCGCAAAGCTTTCCACGACGTCCGATGCGACGTGTTGCGATCCTGCGACCACATCGAATGGCAACGCGTAGAAACAGACCGCGCTGAAAACGCTAAAAAGAACAATCACAAACGCAACGCCGCCAATCAAAGCGCGAGGAATAGATCGGCCAGGATCCCTGATTTCCGATCCGACCAAGTTCAGGTCCTCCCAACCGTCAAACACCCATAGTGCAGCGGCGAGAGCTGCGAGAAAGCCCGTAGTAGTGGTCCAAGACAGCGAGGTTGGCCAAATGGGTTGAAAATTCGCCGCGCGTCCGTGCGAGAGAAAGAACCCGAAGCAGATGATTGCTACGACCGAAGTGATCTTGATAATTGTCAGTCCGATCTGGACCTGTCCACCCAGCCGCACCCCAAGGTAGTTGATGAAGGTCAGCAGGATGAGCGCGAGAACGGCAAGCGGCTGCGCCCACGTAAACGCGAACTCGGAATGATGGCTTGAGAATAAAGGCAAGCGCAGATGGAGCGTATAAATAGGCGCAGCGACGGCCGGAAATAGAAAACCAACAAATCGCATCAGTCCGGCCGCAATAGATGCGGTCGACGAAGGACGGCCGACGATTGAATGCGTCCAGCCAAATAGAAATCCCCATGCGGGACCAAATCCGCGGCGCAAGTATGCGTATTCGCCGCCCGCTTCCGGTATCTCCGCTCCCAGTTCGGCGAAACTGAGCGCGCCGAACATCGAAAGTACACCACCCACGATCCAGGCCGCGAAGACGACGGCGGTCGAGCCGGCTTCGCGAGCCATCTCGGCCGGCTTCAAAAAAATGCCAGTCCCGATCATAGTGCCGACGACGATCGCAGCGGCAGCCCAAGCGCCGAGCCCGCGAATTAATTCCAGACGCTGTGTCGTTTTCGTTTCCGCGAGAGTGGCGATAAATTCTCCTCCGTCCTTGGTTGACGCCCAAGCATAGCCTGACAGCTAATTCACGTAGAACGTGTACCATCGTCGGCAGCGAGGCTCGCGAGCATACCGACGGAGAAGGTAACGATGGTCCCGACGAAAACGTACCACGTCCATGCCAAAGGCGTGAATCGTGCGATGCCAAGCATGAATGCTAACCCCGCTACAAATCCCACAAGCGCTCCCGTCTCATTTGCGCGTCCGTTCCCCATCCCTAGCAAGAACACACCCAGCATAGCCCCATACGTGGTTGAAGAAATTGTGAGACCGGCGACTAGCACTGGTCCCCAATGGATTAGTCCAAGGAGCGCAAGTACAATACCCCACACAAGTGTCATGATGCGCGATCGGCCTAATGGCTGTAGTCCCCGGTCGCTCCGCCGCCTTCCGATGTCTATGATGCTCGACGATGCGAGTGAGTTCAACGAACCGCTGGCGTTTGACATCGCAATCGCAAGAATCGAGGCCAAAACCAGTCCTGTGAGACCGGGCGGCAAGTGGTGAACAACGAATTGCGGATAAAGGCGATCCGGGTCATTTCCGGGGTTCTGCAGCATTCCCTGCTGTGCGAAGACGAATAGCATCACTCCCATCACAAGAAACAGCGCGAATTGGACAAATACGATCACACCGCTCGTCAGAAGCGCCGTCTTGCTGTCCCGCTCATTTCGCGCTGCGAGCAAACGCTGCACAAGTGTTTGATCCGTCCCATGGCTTGCCATGGTCAAAAAAGTGCCGCCAAGGATCCCCGCCCAGAAGGTGTAGCTCTTCGTCAGGCTGAAAGCGAAATCAAAGACCTTGAGCTTGCCGCCCGCCGCCGCAGCAACGTGCGAGACCTCCGACCAGCCACCCGGAATCTTGTGAAGTAGGAGCCAGAATGCCGCAACTGAACCCGTAATGTAGAGAGCGAACTGAATCACATCGGTCCAAATCACAGCGCGCATGCCGCCTTCGAATGTATAAAACAGCGTGAGCAGCGCGATAATCAGGATCGAGATTCGCTCGCCCGTTCCAAGAGCGACGCTTACAACCTTGCCGATGGCCGATATTCGAACACCCTCGGCCAGCGCCCTCGTTACGAGAAAAACCACAGCTGCCGCCGAACGCATTCGGGTCCCAAATCGCTTTCCGAGAAGCTGGTAAGCCGTGTAGAATTCGCCCTGGAAGTACTGCGGGATCAATACAACGGACAGAACCACGCGCGCGACAAGATAGCCCAACACAATTTGCAAGAATCTGAGGTTTCCGCTGTAAGCAATACCGGGAGTGCTGATAATTGTGAGGGTCGAGGTCTCGGTGGCGACGATGGAGCAGGCAATTGCCCACCAGGGCGCTGATCTGCCACCGAGAAAGTAATCGCGAAGACTGTTTTGACCGCGCCGGAAATACGCGCCGAAAAGCGTAATACCCGCAAGATAGAGAATTATGATGGCGAGATCGATTGGGCTGATTTGCATCGCGCCCGTTTCTAAATGAAGGTCGGCGAGTCGCGCGATGCTAACTGCCCCCTTTGAAGCCTGTCAAGTACAGCGAGGACGAATGACCGAAAGAAAGCTCGGCTCCAACGCTGAATATTTCCTCGGCTTGGATGGCGGGGGAACGAAAACCGATTGCGTCCTGGTCGATAGCTCAGGTAGAACACTCGCCCGTTCAACGGCAGGTCCATCCAATCCGATTCGTGCTGGCTACGCGAAAGCGTGGTTCACGCTAAGCGATGCAGCCGATGTCGTTCTTGAGCACCATCACATCAAGGCCGGAGATATTCGCGGGATTTACGCCGGCATTGGGGGTGCAGGCAGGGATGTGGTAGCGAGGCGGATTGGAACCTTCCTCGAAAGTGCGTTCCCTCAGGCAGCGGTAACAGTCACGACGGACTTGGCCATCACACTGCAAGCGGCGGTAGGTGATGCGGAAGGCCTGGTGCTCATAATAAGCACTGGCTCTGCTGCATACGGTCGGGGAGCTAACGGCGAGACAGCCCGAGCAGGTGGGCGCGGCCCTTGGTTCAGCGATGAGGGCAGCGCCTTTGACATCGGGAGGCGCGCGCTGGCTGCTGTGGTTCGCGCGGAGGAAAATCGTGGCCCCGAGACGGCGCTTTCAGAGCGGATACTGAAGTGGCTCGGATGCTCGGAATGGAACCGGGTTCTGGATTGGGTAGTGAAGAACCCTGACGATGTATTTCCCCGGATTTTTCCGCTAGTCGCAGAGCTTGGCGATGCGGGAGATCTGGTCTGTGAGTCGATTCTGTCCAACGCGGCTGAATCACTCACGGAGCTTGTCGCCAGTGTCCTGTCACGATTGAATTTGAACGATCGTGAGATTCCCATTGCGAAAGCTGGCGGTGCCGTGGGTCGCAGTAGGTTTTTCGACGCCGCAATCGATGACGGGCTGAATCGTGTGGCGCCATGCGCGAGGTTGACTGCACTTGCGGTGAAACCCGCGGAGGCCGCGGCCCAGCTCGCGATTCGCTCGGGGCGACGCAAGGCTCATGCCGGATGACGCCTCCCTGACCGCTGCACAACACGCGCGGTCGGCTGCCTCTGAAGAGATCAAGGTTCTCGTTCACGACGCCGATGAAACGATTTTGCTCGCATTACTCGAAAACCCCAACTTTGACGAACCCAATGTAATCCAGCTGCTCGAGCGGCTAGATCTTTCTGCGACACTGCTATCTGCTATCGCCGACACGGGTAAATGGGCTTCGAGTGAACGCATTCGTTTGCGCCTAGCGAAGCATCCCCGCACTCCGAGGCGAATTGCTCTGGCGCTACTCCGTCAACTGTTTCTTTTCGATTTGGTCAGTGTGAGCTTACAGCCGTCCGCCCCGGCGGACGTTCGTCGAGCGGCCGAGGGGATTATTCTCACCCGAATCCCTCATCTGCCCGTGGGAGAAAAATTAACACTAGCGCGGCGCGGGCCGTCGAGAATTGCGGGCGCGGTTTTGGCGGAGGGGCATCCTCAGGCGATCAAGCTCGCGCTCGGGAATGGTCTTCTTGCTGAGAGCCAAGTGTTAAGGATAGTTGCAAAGCCGGACGTACCCGAGCGGGTTTTGATCGCGATTGCGCAGCACACGAAATGGTCTTGTCTGTACAATGTCCGGCTGGCATTGATGCGAAACCCGCATACACCGGCGTCCTTTGCCTTGGCGATCCTTCCGAATCTTACGATTCCCGACCTGAAAGAGCTTGCAAAGCTCGAGCCCCTGGCGCCGCATCTTAGGAAATACATTGAGCGTGAGTTCGAGCGGCGAGCAAAAGGGGAGCGTGATAATTTAGACTGATGCAACCTCTGGCGGGTCTATAACAAGATGGCAAAAAAATCGGCACAAATGCGATGGATCGTGGTGCTCAGCGGTATCACCTTCTTCGGTGTGTTGCTCTACTCCACATTGCAGCAAACGCAAAAAGAATATGAAGTGTGCATGAACTTTAAAGACCGCTCGCATTGCGCGACCGCCCGCGGTTCAACCGCAGAGGAAGCGATCCGCAGTGCGAAAGATATCGATTGTGGGTTAATCACCAATGGGCGCGACGAATTGATGGCGTGCAACGACGTTCAACCGGCAAGCGTCCGCCAAACCAAATAATCAGCTTGTTGTTTCTAGTTCTTGCCGAGCTTCAGGGGCACGGGTGTCCCCAGCATCCTCAGGTAGGTCATGAGTTGAGCGCGATGATGGATCTCGTGCTCATTGATGCCGAAGAGCATCACCCCCACTTTACGGCGAAAACCAAGCGCGGCGTGCGATCGTTCCTCATCGAACGCAGCTTCGGGCAATGCTCCCACCGCTCGAACCGTTTCCGCATGCACTCGTTCGATATTTTTCAATTCGTCTTCCAGCGAGCCAGGAACGCCCATCACGGCATGCAGGCCTTTGGGCACGCGAATTTCGTAATATTTGAAATCGCCTCCCAGCGCGCACTGGCGCACGCCCTCTTCGGACACCCACAAGTGTCGAAGTAATTCCCCGACACTTAGCGTCCCATTTTCCGGCTTCCAGGTCATATCCTCAGCCTGAATCATGGAAAACACATCGCGGCTGCGGGCTCGTACGGCTTCTTTTTGCTTGAGAAAAAACTGCTGGAGCGTCATTTTCAGATTATACGCCAGCTCTCACCGTGATTTCCGGTGTCTAACCTAGTGGGTAACCGTGCGCTCGAATTGACAGTTCATGGGGCACCGCTTAGCATGAATTAGTTGAAGTCAGACGCGGATATAAACATGACGCGGTGTTTGAACTGCGGAGCGGACCGGAACGCGGATGTTTGCGAAGCTTGTGGGCTAGGTTCTACGGCTGCTGAATTTTCGCTGCGCAGTAAATTATTGAATCGTACGGCTCTCTTCCTGCTGGGTGCAATCGCGTTCGTTGCGGCAACCGGGCGCTATCCTGCCCTCGATCTAGATGGGATCCTCATCTTCATTGGTGTGCTGTTTTTCCTTACACTCGGCGTGGCTATTTGGGTGGAGCGCCGCGCTCTGCGGCACGCTGAGGTGGAAGCCTTAAAGCGGGTCTATTACGGGCTGATTCCGATTCCGTGGCTGCTAGCGTTATTGCTCCTGGCCAATGGCGCCCTCGACCGGACGCCTCCACAGATTGAAACCGCTCGGGTGGTCGGCAAATTTGGTATGCGCGGACCTGTGCCGAGCCGCAGGCTCATCGTCAATTCCTGGCGCGAGGGCAGACGGTTCGAGCGTGTCCCGGTAGATCCGAGTGATTTTGACCGCTTCGCGACTGGCGACGTTGTACAAGTGCACGTTAAGGGCGGCTTAGTTGGAATACCCTGGGTTTCGGGTGTCTCTCGGCCCTGAACTCGTAAGAAATAACTAGACCTCAAATTCTGGCCGGATTTTCTCGCTTGAGAAATTCGCCAGTGCCGGCCTTTCCAACAAACTTGTCATTCTCGATGAGAGTACGCCCACGCGAAAGCACGATTTTCGGCGAGCCCTTCACTCGTATGCCCTCGAACATCGAATAATCCACACGCATGTGGTGAGTTTTCGCGCTAATCACATGCTCCGCGTTCGGGTCGAACACGACCAGGTCTGCATCTGATCCGATCTCGATTGTTCCTTTGCGTGGGTAAAGGCCAAAGAGCTTCGCAGGTGCGGTGGAAACAAGCCGTACAAAACGGTTCGGCGAAAAGCGATTCCCATGCACCCCGCCGCTATATACAAGGCTCAGTCGGTGCTCGATTCCTGGACCACCATTCGGAATCTTCGTGAAGTCATCTTTTCCCAGTTCCTTCTGCTCTTTGAAGCAGAATGGGCAATGATCAGTGGAAACCACTTGCAGGTCGTCCTGCGCGAGCCCCTGCCACAGCTTTTCCTGATGCCATTTTTCGCGAAGCGGTGGAGTAAAGACGTATTTCGCGCCCTCGAACCCGGGGGCCTCCATATTTTCGAGCGATAGATACAGATACTGCGGGCAAGTCTCCGCATAGGCCCGAACTCCTCGGTCCCGCGCCTCGCGGACTTTCTCGAGAGCGTCGTTACACGACAGATGCACGATGTAAACCGGCGCGCCCGCCATCTCCGCGAGCGCGATGGCACGGCCTGTCGCTTCCGCCTCAGCCGTTGTTGGTCGGGTCAGCGCGTGATACTTCGGCGCTCGCTTTCCTTCGGCCAGTGCGCGCTGCACGATAACGTCGATGGCCCCTCCGTTCTCTGCGTGCATGCAGATCATGCCGCCAGAATCTGCGGCGGCAGACATCGCGCGAAAAATCGAAGCATCGTCGAGCATGAACACACCGGGATAAGCCATGAACAGCTTGAAGGTCGGCACGCCTTCATGAACCAGGGTCTTCATCTCCTTGAGCTGTGTGTCGGGCAAGTCCGTGATGATGCAGTGAAACGCGTAGTCGATTACAGCCTTGCCGTCAGCCTTTTTCATCCACGTGTTAAAGGCTTCGTGAAGCGTTTGGCCTTTGTACTGAATAGCGAAGTCGATCAGGGTGGTTGTTCCGCCATGCGCTGCAGCCATAGTGCCCGATTCAAAGTCATCCGCACTCTTCGTCCCACCGAACGGCATATCCAGGTGAGTATGCACATCAATTCCGCCAGGCATCACATAACAATCAGCGGCGTCGATGATCTTGCCCGCATTTTCCGTGGGCAAATCTTTGGCGATCGCTGTAATTCGGCCATCAACGATGCCCACGTCGCTCGCGTAGGTATCTGTCGCCGTAACCACCGTCCCGTTGCGAATCACCGTGTCGAAGCGCATGTGTCCTGGTCTCCTCGTATTTCCTGCAGGGCGATTAGCTTACACCGCTTTCAGACTCATTCGCATCTTACCGAGACGTGAATGTTTCGACGCTCCGCCGGGAGGCCACTCCTTACTAGTCGGTATCCAGAATCCGAAGGAACATGGAGACATCCCGGGGCAATCGCACTAGAATGGCGTCTTTCCAAGAACTGAACCTTGACCTGAAATGACCCTATGAACCTACACGAAACACCTTTGCCCCTTTCGGCCGAGCAATACGAAAAGAATTTCGCCGAACTTGTGCCTCCGATGACGCCCAGTCAAGCGGCAATCGAGGCGGCTCGGTGCCTCTATTGTTTTGACGCGCCCTGCATCCACGCATGTCCAACGCATATTGACGTACCGACCTTCATCAAGAAAATCTACACCGGTAACTTACGAGGGTCGGCGCGCGTGATTCTGGAATCGAATATCCTGGGCGCGAGTTGCGGACGCGTTTGTCCTACAGAAGTGCTGTGCGAAGGCGCCTGCGTGATGCACGAAAAAGGCCAGAAGCCGATTGAGATAGGCCGCTTGCAGCGTCATGCCGTCGATTACGTGCTCGATCGCAAGGTTCAGCTTTTTCACGCAGGCACTCCGAATGGGAAACGTGTTGCCTGCATCGGCGCGGGTCCCGCTTCGCTCGCATGCGCAGCCGAGCTTGCGCAAGCTGGCTATCGGGTAACGATCTTCGATCGTAATGCAGTTGCCGGCGGCCTGAACACCTATGGGATTGCAGCGTACAAGCTCCGGGCCGACGACTCGCTTCGCGAGGTTGAACCGATACGAAAGTTAGGCGTTGAGTTTCAGCAAAAAGTCGAAATCGGACGCGACGTGCCTTTCTCACAACTTGAAAGCGATTACGACGCGATCTTCATCGGCGTGGGACTAGGAGAAACATGGGATCTTGCGTTGCCCGGCGAAAATCTGGTCGGCGTATGTGGTGCTATGGAATTTATTGAAGCCACCAAATTGCGCTCGTTCGCTGAAGTGCAGGTGGGCCGGCGAATTGCTTGTATCGGAGCAGGGAACACAGCGATCGACGTCGTCACCGCGGCAAAGCGGCTTGGCTCGGATTCCGTTCACCTGATCTATCGGCGTGGCGAGAAAGAGATGCCGGCATTCCGGTACGAGTACGATATCGCGAAACTCGACGGTGTTCTTTTCCACTGGTACACGCAGCCGGTTCGGATCATTGGCGAAGAGGGAAGAGTTACGGGTCTCGAGTGCATGCGCACCCGGCTTGAGCAGGGCGGCGGCCGGGAACGTGGAAAAGTTGTTCCAATTCCAGGCAGTGAACACATCATTCAGGTGGACATGGTCGTTCGCGCCATCGGGCAGAAGCCCGTGACGGATCTGTTTCGCACAATCCCAGGCATCGAAGTACGAGACAATGGCACGATTGCCATCAACGGCAATCATCGCACCGGCGCGCAAAAGTATTTTGCGGGTGGTGATTGCACGAACGGTGGAAAAGAGGTTGTTGACGCAGTCGCGGAGGGCAAAGCGGCAGCGCAGAGCATCGATGCCTGGTTGGCCGCGCCCCGCGCGAGAAATTGAGCATCTGTGCAGATTCCCGGAGCTCTGACCGATCGCCTTCCGGTATTGCAGAGACTGGAAAGTGATTGGGATCCGATTCCGAGATGGGCTCTGCTCGCTTGGTCAGGATTCTATCTTTTGTTTTTATATCAAACGGCGCGGGAATCCGGTTTTTTGCTCTTGATGGACGGCGTTTCCGTCCCGATTCACGAGGGCGGACATCTGCTGTTCCGTTTCTTCGGCGAATTTTTGAATATCGCCGGCGGCACACTGCTGCAGTTGGGCGTGCCGGTTGCCTTGGCAATTTACTTTCTGTTCCAGCGGCAGGCGCAGGGCGTGGCGTTTTGCCTGTTTTTCTTTTTCGAGCAGTTTCTTCCGATTGCCACATATATGGCGGACGCTCGAGCGCAAGACTTGCCATTGTTGACTACCGGCGAAGGCGACTACGTAATTCACGATTGGAACTATTTGTTTGGCAAGTTGGGCGTGTTACCGCATGACGTCCAGATTGCCGGCACTGTTCGTTTTATTGGCTGGATAGGTATGCTATCTGTTGTGGGCTGGCTGATCTGGCGCGGAGTAAAGGACGTGACTCGTTCAGCGCAAGCGATTACGAGGTGAGAAATGGCTGATTTGTGTGTGAAGCTCTGCGGCGTTGAATCGCCGAATCCGTTTTGGCTCGCATCTGGTCCGCCCACAAATACCGGCGACCAGGTAATGCGCGCATTCGACGCGGGATGGGGCGGAGCGGTTTGGAAAACGATTGGTGAACCAATCCAAAACACATCCTCGCGATACGCTTCCATCGATCTGAATGGCGTGAAGATGATGGGCTTAAACAATATCGAACTCATCAGCGATCGGCCCATCGAAGTGAATCTCCGCGAAATCGCAGAAGTAAAAAAACGCTACCCGAAGCACCTTGTGATCGCGTCCCTCATGGTCGAATCGAAGCGCGAAACGTGGCACGACATCGTCCGCCGCGCCGAAGACGCCGGTTCCGACATGCTGGAACTGAACTTCGGCTGCCCGCACGGTATGAGCGAACGTGGAATGGGCGCAGCCGTCGGTCAGGTTCCGGAATACACGGAGATGATTACGTCGTGGGCCAAGGAAGTTGCAAAAACGCCGGTGATTTCAAAACTAACGCCCAACGTTACCGACATCACCCACATCGCCCTTGCCGCCCAACGCGGAGGCGCTGATGCCGTGAGCCTCATCAATACGATTAATTCTCTGATGAGCGTGAATCTTGAGACGTTTGCACCGGCTCCGAACGTAGCAGGAAAGTCCTCGCATGGCGGCTATTGTGGCCCCGCAGTGAAACCCATCGCGCTGCATCTCGTTTCAAGCGTGGCGAAGAAGGTGAAGATTCCCATCGTTGGCATCGGCGGAATCGGTAACTGGACCGACGCTGCTGAACATATTGCGCTGGGGGCCTTTACCGTGCAGGTATGTACCGCAGCAATGCACTACGGTTTCCGCATCGTGGAGGATATGGCTGACGGACTCAAAGCTTACATGGACGACCATGGCTATCGCTTGGTAGACGATTTCCGTGGCCGCGCCGTCGCTAATGTGCTGGACTGGGGCGATCTGGATCTGAACCATAAGATCGTCGCCAAGATTCACACCGAACGTTGCATTGGCTGTCAACTGTGCTACGTCGCCTGTGAAGACGGCGCGCACCAGTGCATCGAACGCGCATCCGCCAAGAATGGAAACTGCAAGCATAACGTAAACGGAATGGAAGTCCACGTCCCGCGGATCATCGAAGAAGAATGTGTTGGATGCAATTTGTGCGCGCTCGTCTGCCCCGTGGATGGGTGCATCACGATGCAGCCGATTGATAACGGCTTGCCAGCGATGTCGTGGAAACAGAAGATGGCGGGAGCAGCGGGGCCCGTCACGCCGCACGCCTGAATCATCAGTAAAAAGCCCGCAAGTCCGATGGATGCGGCAGCATTATTTCGAGTGCACGGCCGTAGTCGTTCAGCGTCAGCCTAATGCGCTCGGCAGGACCGACGTCGCGCAGGAGCCAGTCCTTCGTTGGAATCAATCGATCGCTGGTGAAAAGATCTCCGCTTTCGAAATCAGCGCCTTGCGCCTGCAAATCGGACGGCAGGACCTGATATACCGTCTTGGCCTTGATGTCCATTGCAAGCCACCGATGTCCCAGTAAAATTAGAACGAGATTCGTTTTTTTTTGTGATTTATCCGGCTGATAGAGGGCCGTCTTGAGCGGCTGTTTATCGTCAAGCCGCACCTGGCCTCGATCGATCGGCTTCCAGTGAATACGTCCATCATCTTTGGGAGTTGCGGAAGACGCGATACATAAGATCAGGCAGACGATACTATAGATGCGCCACACTTGCCCGCCGGTCAGTAGATGCTTGATTCGCGTTTGCGCCCGGTGTAGTCGATGTAGACGATTTTGAGGTCGGTGTAGAAATCGAGCGCAGTGTTGCCCACTTCCTTCGGGCCAACGCTCGTCGCCTTGGTGCCGCCAAACGGAACGTGCGCTTCGCCTCCCACCGTCGGCGAATTCACGTGCGTCATGCCGGTTTGAATCTTATCCACAAACTCAAAAATTTTGTTCGAATCCGTCGAGTAAATCGCGCTCGTCAATCCGTACCGGACGGAGTTCGCCACCTCGACAGCCTCGTCAAAATTCTTCACGCGGATCACACTCAGCACTGGCCCGAAGATTTCATCCTGCGCAATCGCGCTCTCCGGCTGTACATGATCAAACACGGTGGGTGCGACGAACCAGCCCCTGTCGTATTTCGCTCCCTTCAATCGCTCTCCGCCGCAAAGCAGCTTGGCTTCGTTCTTCCCGATTTCGATGTACCGAAGAACGATGTTCATCTGCGATTCGTCAACTGATGGCCCCATCTCGACTCCGGGCTCGAGGCCATCGCCCACGGAGAATTTCTTGGCGCGCTCGACGAGCATGGACACGAACTGATCCGCGACTTTCTCTTCGATCACCACGCGGCTCGTGGCCGTGCAACGCTGCCCCGTGGAAGCAAATGCGCCAAACAGCGTCGATTCCATCGCCAGGTGCAAATCCGCATCGGAAAGAACCACGATCGGGTTTTTCCCGCCCATCTCGCACTGGCACTTCTTCAGCTGAAGCGCGCCGGTGGCATAGAGTTGGCTGCCCACTTCGTTCGAACCGGTAAAAGAAAGCCCGTGAACATGAGGGTTTTGAACCAGCTCATCACCGGTGTCGCGTCCCGAACCCATAACCAGATTTAGCACTCCCGCCGGCAGTCCAGCCTGCTCAAAAATCTCCACAACTCTCATTGCCGTGAGCGGCGTCAAAGTCGCAGGTTTGAATACCACTGCATTGCCGCATACCAGCGCAGGTGCTATCTTCCAGACAGGAATCGCCACGGGAAAGTTCCACGGGGTTATCGCACCCACCACGCCAAGCGGCTGGCGAATCGTATACGAAAAATTCTTTGGCAATTCGCTCGGCAGTGTCTCGCCGTTCAGGCGGCGAGCTTCGCCGGCCATGAATTCGGTAATGTTGATGGAACGCTGCACTTCGCCCAGCGAATCTTTGAGTGCTTTGCCCTCTTCGCGCGTCAGCAGCCGCGCGAGCTCCTCTTTCTGTTCCTCCATAATCCGCACTGCCTTGAACAGGATCTTTCCGCGAGCCGGAGCAGGCGTATCCCTCCAAGCGGGAAACGCCATCTTCGCTGCCGCGATTGCTTCTTTCATCTCCTGCCGCGTCGAAAGCGGAATGCGCGCAACCACTTCGTCCGTATTCGCCGGGTTGCGCCGCTCCACAATCTTCGGCGATTTCGATTCCACCCATTCGCCGTTGATGTAATTCCTGCAAAGTGTCGTTATTTCTGTCGCAGTCGCCATGATCGCTGTCCTTAAAATGATCCTACGGAAATATTATATGCGCACTTCACTGAAACTCTTGTCCAGCAGCCGAATTCCCTCATCGACGTCGGTCTTCGAAATGTTCATCGGTGGAGCCATACGAATGGTGTTGCCCAGCAAACCGCCTTTGCCGATTAGAAGGCCGTTCCGGCGTGCCGCTTCCAGCACCTGGCTAGCCTCGTGCGCCGCGGGTTCCTTCGTCTGGCGATCTTTCACCAATTCGAGAGCCTGCATCATGCCCATTCCGCGCACGTCGCCTATCAGCGGATATTTTGCCTGTAACTCTTCGAGTTTCTTACGAAAATACCCGCCGACAACGTACGTATTTTCTCGCAGATTCTCTTCTTCGATCACTTCAATCACGGCGCGCACAGCTACTGAAGTAACAGGATTCCCGCCAAAAGTCGAAATCGTAAGTCCCTGGAATTTATCCGCAAGCTCGGCCGTAGTGACTGTCAACCCAACGGGCACGCCATTCCCCATGCTTTTCGCCGACGTGATGATGTCCGGCGTCACTTCCCACTGCTCGATGCCCCACCATTGTTTCCCCGTACGGCCCCACCCGGTCTGCACTTCGTCGGCGATGAACAGCCCGCCGTAATTCTTCACGATCCGATACACTATCTTGAAATATTCCGGTGGTGGCGTGATAAATCCCCCCACGCCCTGAATCGGTTCGGCGATGAACGCCGCAATTGACCCGCCCGTCGTGGTCTGAATTGTGCTTTCAACGTCGTTTGCGCAAGCCACCCCACAATCCGGATACTTCAAGTGCAGCGGGCAACGGTAGCAATACGGATTCACGGCGTGCGAAACGCCTACGCTGATAACACCCGATTTGCGCCAGGGTGCCTGCGCCGTGACGGACTTTGCCAGCGCCGATCCGCCCGAATAGGCATGACGCAACGCCACAACGTCATAGCTCGGGCCAACCATGCGCGCCAGAAGAAGCGCGGCTTCATTCGCTTCCGTGCCGGAGCTGGTGAAGAAGCTTTTCTGCAGTTTCCCCGGAGTGATCTGCGCCAGCTTTTCCGCCAGCGCAACCATATGCTCGTTGGGAAATAAGGTGGAAGTGTGCTGAAGCTTGTCTACCTGCTCTTTGATCTTCGACGTGACCTTTGGATTGCAGTGGCCCACTCCTATGGTTACGATGCCGCCAAAAAAGTCCAGGTACTTGTTGCCTTCAATGTCCCAGAGGTATTGCATCGAAGCGTGGTCGGCAACGAGCGGCTTCTGGTAGTAGTTCGTCACCGCCGGCCAGATGAATTCCTTGTGCTTGCGGACGATTTCGTCAGATCGTGTTTCAGTCATTTTCGGGGTGGTTGTCATTCCGTTCGTCCTCTCCGCATATACTCAAATCGAGTCTCAATTGGCCGCATCTGCTCGCGCCTGCGCCTGCGTTCGCGAAATCTCGCCATACGATTCCGGCCGGCGATCCCGAAAAAACTGCCAGGTGGCGCGTACCTGCGCGATTTCATCCAAATCAAGATCGTGTGTAAGTAGCTCGTCCTTGTCGCGGCTTGCCTGCGCAATAATCTTCCCTCGCGGATTGCAGAAATAGCTCTTCCCGTAGAACTCTCCGATGTTCCATGGCGCCTCTTTCCCCACGCGATTGATTGCCCCCACGAAATACCCATTCGCAGCGGCGTGTGCCGGCTGCTCGAGTTCCCATAAGTACTCGCTCAGGCCGGCAACGGTAGCCGACGGGTTGAATACGATTTCGGCGCCATTCAGTCCGAGAATCCGCGCACCCTCAGGGAAATGCCGGTCATAGCAAATATAAACGCCAACCCGCGCAAATTTGGTATCGAACACAACGTATCCGGTATTCCCGGGCGTAAAATAAAACTTCTCCCAAAATCCCGGCGCAACCTGTGGAATGTGGTGCTTGCGGTATTTCCCCAGATATTTCCCGTCCGCGTCGATTACCGCGGCGGTGTTGAAAAAGAAACCCGTCATCTCGCGCTCGTAAATCGGGACGACAATCACAATCCCATGTTTCTTAGCCAGCTTTTTCATGCGCTCGGTGGTTGGACCGTCGGGAATCGGTTCGGTGAGTTCGTGCCATCGGATTTGCTGCTCAGCGCAAAAGTACGGGCCGTTGAAAAGTTCCTGGAGGCAGAGAATTTGAGTCTTCTTCTTGGCCGCGGCTTCGATCAGCTTCTCCGTCTTGTCCAGCATCTTCTTGCTGATGTCCTTAATCGAGTATTTCTCGGGCGACCACTCGCAGCGAGTTTGAATGAGTCCACAGCGCACCAGCCGAGCCATCAGACACCTCCGAACAAGGTGCTCTAAAAAACTAAAATGAAATTCGAATAGCAAGTTTACCCCGTGGTGTGTAACGCGGCAAGCAACGGGGCAGGAATTCTGCCGGGCCCTGAAAGCAAAGCCGGTGGATGCCGGCATGCTAAAAAACAGCGCGCCATCTCCAGCTTCCCGTATAATCCGGCGGGCGGACGAGTGGTGCGAATTCTGCAAAACACATTGCGCGGATTGGGACGCATCTTTCCCGATTGCATCACGCTCAGCCAAGCCATCGCCTTCAACATGTTCCTCGCCTTTTTTCCGGTATTGCTGTTCCTTCTCGGCGTTCTGAGTAGCACTGCCTATTTTCACAACGCAGTTCGCGAAATTCCTCAAAGACTCTCAACCATTCTGCCGCCCGGTAGCGATCAGATTGTTGTTCAGTATTTCGTTCGTAGAGGGCTCCATCCGTTAAAGTGGATGGCGCTAGGGTTAGCTGGCGCGTTGCTGGCCGGCTCTCAGGTGATGGTCGGTTTTATCGAGGGATTCCGTCTGATTGAAGGTGATCTTCTCCGCCTCTCGTTTTGGCGCCTTTATATCCGCGCTACAATTCTGCTGAGCCTGACCTCCGCCCCATTTCTCGCCGTTGTGGTTCTTACGGTCTTTGGCAAGCAAGCCCGCGGATGGCTTATCAAACGTATCGGGCTATCAACCCTAATTCATTCCCTCGGCTTCGCGGCCTACGTGGCAATCGTGTTTCTCTTGGCCATGTGCGTCTTGGTGGTAATGTATCGCTTCGGGCGGTCGGGAGAACGAAGCTATAGAGAGGTGTTGCCTGGCGCACTGGTAGCCACGGTGCTTTGGTGGGCTGCCGACATTTGTTTCGGCTTTTACGTGCGAAAGATGCCGTACGACGCTGTCTATGGCGGCCTGGCCGCTGCGATTGGTTTGCTGCTTTGGATGTACCTGACCGCGATCGTTGTGCTGGTCGGGGCAGCGTATAACGCGGAGGCGCGAGAATCGCTCCAAGCGCATCATAAAGGGCTGAGGATCTGGGAGCGAGCAACTTGAAATCCTCTGCCGCGATCTTCCGGGAGATAACGCAGGGATTCCCGACCCTTCGGGCGCAAATGCAATGAATGAAATGCGAGTCGACTGCTATTCGGACTATCGCGCAGACGAGCGGCCGCTTCGATTCGTCTTCCACGGCCACGAATACGAAGTCAACGACTTAGACGGCCAGTGGTACTCGCCGGATGCGACCTACTTCCGAGTGCGCGCCCAAGATGGGAACTTCTATGTCCTCCGCCACGATATCGGACAGGATTCATGGACACTCGACGGCTTTCGCGCCGCCCGGCACAATCCTGGTCAATCACCGCTCTGACGCCAGAAGCGCTCTCAGCTGAGGCAGCTATGGTCTTCGCGCTGCCGAGCCATATTGGAGTGCGGGCTTGCCGCCGCTTCACAAGCCCTTGCTTGCGGGGGCGGCCTTGCTTTTATTGCAACTTTTCCCCGGCAATGGGGTTCGAATTGAGGGGTTTCACCGGGAGTTTTGTCGCCGAGGGATTGAATTGAAGATGGCGAGCCGAAGAGTTGGCGGATTGCTGTATCCCCGCGGGGGCATCAAGAGCGTCGCGGCAGGCGCCCTATGTCTTGCTGCTGCAATGATTTTCACCGCCATCACGCCTCAATCCAGCGCCGACAAGGCGAAGAAAACGCCCAAGTCCGCCGGAATTCCACTCGACAAAAAATTCAAAGGCACCTTGCCCATCACTGAGCTAACCGCAGACCAAGCGACACTGCACGCGCTCAATCGGCTGGGATACGGCCCGCGTCCTGGTGACGTCGAACGCATCCGCCAAACGGGCCTCGAAAAATGGATAGAACAGCAACTGCATCCCGAGCGGATCGATGACACCGCGCTCGACCAGCGGCTCGATCAGTATTCCACCCTGAACCAGTCGTCCACGAAGCTCCTCGACGAGTTTCCTCCACCCGGACAGGCCGCAAAGCGCCAGGGGGAAACTAAAGACGATTACAAGGAAAAGATGCAGCAAAAACGCCAGGACGCGCTGGCGCAAATGCTCCCGACGGGTAATGAAAATTTTGACCGCGCCAATGATCAACTCACGAAAATCCAGGGCCCGAATCGCATCATTGCCGAGCTCTCCATGGCCAAAGTAGACCGCGCGGTCTACACCCAAAAGCAACTCGCAGCAGTAATGGAAGATTTCTGGTTCAACCATTTCAATGTCTTTGCAAATAAGGGTGCTGACAAATGGTTCGTTACCGCTTACGTCCGTGACACGATCCGCCCTCGCACGATGGGCAAGTTTCAAGACCTGCTCATCGCCACGGCCAAGAGCCCCGCGATGCTCTTCTATCTCGACAACTGGATGAGCGCTGACCCCGCTGCTTTCAAACGCATGCAAGCGGAAATGCAAGCGCGGCGCCGGTGCTATCAAGGAATCTTCACGGGGGCGCAGCCGCCTCTGCCCGGAACATTTCCCGGAAAGTGCCCCGTCCCCGGCGGCAACATCGCACCTGCCAAGAAAAAAGAAGACCGGGGGCTCAACGAGAATTACGGGCGCGAAGTGATGGAGCTACATACCGTAGGCGTCGATGCCGGCTACACCCAGCAGGACGTGATCGCAATGGCCGAGACGCTCACGGGCTGGACCGTTCACGAACCTCGCAAAGACCCGGAATTCTTCTTCGACGAAGGTATCCACGCACAGGGCAAGAAAGTTGTGATGGGCCGCACCTTCAACTACGGGGGAGAAAAAGATGGCGAGGAATCGCTGAAGTTTTTGGCGAACCATCCCAGCACCGCACGATTCATCTCCACCGAACTGGCGCGCCATTTTGTTTCCGACAATCCGCCCGATTCGCTCATCGATCGCATGACGAAAAACTACGAATCCACCGGAGGCGATATTCGCAGCGTCCTGAAGACGATGATCTATTCGCTGGAATTCTGGTCGAAAGATGCATATCGCGCCAAGGTGAAGACCCCCTTTGAGCTCGTCGCCAGCACAGCGCGCGCATTGGGCGCGGACGTGCCGGTCTCTTTGCCTCTGGCGCAATGGGTGGGACGGATGGGCGAGCCCCTATTCTTGTGCCAGCCGCCCACGGGCTACTCCGATAAATCGGAGACTTGGGTTAATACCGGCGCATTGCTCAACCGATTGAACTTCGCCCTGACGTTTGCCGGAGACAAAATGGCCGGCACGTCGGTCGACCTGAAAACCTTGCTTGGCCAGCCTTCATCCGCGGACCCAGCCATCGCCCTCGAGCAATCCATACAAATTTTCCTGGCTGGCGACGTCGCCGATTCAACCAGAAAGACCCTCGAAGCGCGCTTGACTGACCCGCAGATCTTGCAAGCGAGCCTCGACGATCCAGTGAAGCAGGTCAACGAAGGATTGATCGCCGGTCTGGTTCTGGGTGCGCCAGAATTTCAGCGGCGCTGAAGGACGCAGGAGAAGCAGCATGAACATTTCGCGGCGATATTTCGTCAAGCACAGCGGCCTGGCAATGCTCGGTATGGCCGCCCTGCCGGCGTTCTTACAGCGTGCCGTTGTAGCGGGTACAACGTCGAACAAAAAGAAAATGGTCGTGCTATTTCAGCGCGGCGCAATGGACGGCCTCAACGTCGTCATCCCCTTCGGTGAGCGCAACTATTACAATCTGCGTCCCACCATCGCGATTCCCGAGCCGCGTCGCGGCAACGCCGATACAGTGATTGATTTGGACGGTTTCTTCGGGTTGCATCCAAGCCTCGCTCCGCTAATGCCGATCTATCAGCGGGGCGAACTTGCCATCGTGCACGCTGTCGGCTCGCCCGATCCCACCCGCTCGCATTTCGACGCCCAGGATTTCATGGAATCGGGAACTCCCGGCAGGAAGGCTACGGACGACGGCTGGTTGAACCGCGCCATGCAATCAATGCCGGACGAAAAAGCGACTCCGTTTCGCGCAGTAGCGTTCGGCCCTTACCTGCCGCGCACTTTACAAGGAACAACCCCGGCCATCGCAATCCCGGACCTGAAGCAGTTCAAAGTGTATGGGCCGCAACAGACCGTCGAAGGCGGCTTCGAAGCCATGTACACCCAGACGGTCGATCACGCCCTGCGCGGCGTGGGCCACGAAACCTTCGAGGCCGTTGACCAGCTTAAGAAAATCAATCCAGATAAGTATCAGCCCGAAAATGGCGCCGATTATCCCAAAAATCGCTTCGGCCAAAGCTTGATGGAAATCGCCGAGCTTTTCAAAGCGGACGTTGGTCTGGAAGTCGCTTTCCTTGATAGCGGCGGCTGGGACCATCACGTCAACGAAGGCGGCGTGCAAGGCCAACTCGCGAATCTGCTGCGCGATCTGGGGCAGGGAATCGCGGCGTTTCATCGCGACATGGGTGACCGCATGAGCGATGTGGTCTTCGTCAGTATGTCAGAGTTCGGCCGCACTGCCCGCGAGAACGGCAACCGCGGCACCGACCACGGCCACGCCAATTGCATGTTTGTGATGGGAGGAGACGTCAAAGGCGGGCGAGTCTATTCGCGCTGGCCAGGCTTGAACGAAGGCCAATTGCACGGTGGGCGCGACCTCGCCGTCACTACCGATTACCGCAGCGTGCTCGGCGAAATTCTTTCCAGACGCCTTCGCGACGACAACCTGAAAACCGTCTTCCCCGGATTCGACAACGATCCCAAGCAGTTCCTCGGGCTTACAAATAGCTGAAGCGGCAAGCGTTGCCGGCTACTTGCGAGACGCCGCAAAGATTTTCGCCGTAGTGATGGCTTGCCCCAAGTGCCGCGAAGTGTGCTCGGCAATATGTACGAGAAGCCCTCCGACCGTCGTTGGCAGTCGTTTTTTCCCCACGGTACGCGAGTCTTCCAGCTGTTTCGCATCGAAGGCTCGCACGCGCGCAGCGGCTTCCTGCAGGCCGCACGCTAATTCCGCGAACAATTCCTCGCGACCGGCGCCAGGGCGAAGCTCGCTGCGAAGCGCTTCCATCTGCGCCTCGCTCAATTCTTTTCCCTCGGCATATGTCAACAAGCGATCGATGCTGCGGGAAATGTGTCGAATGTGGAATGCTACCGGCGCTAGATTGGAAGGGCGGGCGTCTAGCTCGGCATCGCTCAGGTTCCAGCACCACTTTTCGAGGTCTTCCCTAGCTAGCTCGAGCGCGTGCAGCACCGCTCTCTGCACAGCCGAAACGTCAGCGAAAGTTCCGCGCAGCCAAGGCTCTGGGAGCTGAGTTTCAGCCATCAAGCTAACGTCACTACGCTACGCCTTAATCCGCATGCCGAAGAATGACCGGTAGACGTAAAAGAACGAAACAAGGAAGAACGCGGCCGCAAGAATCTCGGTCAGCAACGCGTTCTGCGCCGTAAGCTCTACAGCCAGTTCCACCGCCAGCAGCCCGAAAAGCGTAGTGAATTTGATCACCGGATTCAATGCCACGGACGAAGTATCCTTGAACGGATCGCCCACAGTGTCTCCAACCACTGTCGCCGCATGCAGATCAGTGCCTTTCTGCTTCAGCTCGGTCTCGACGATCTTTTTCGCGTTATCCCAGGCCGCCCCGGCGTTGGCCATGAAAATCGCCTGGTAGAGACCAAAAACCGCGATCGAAATCAAATATCCGACAAAAAAGAATGGATCCACGAACGCGAACGCAAGCGTGGCAAAAAACACGGCGATGAAAATATTCAGCATGCCCTTCTGCGCATACTTCGTGCAGATCGCCACCACCTTCTTGCTGTCTTCCACCGAAGCCTTCTCCACGCCTTCCAGCTGAATATTAGCCTTGATGAATTCCACGGCCCGGTATGCTCCGGTCGTGACCGCTTGCGTCGATGCCCCCGTAAACCAATAAATCATCGCCCCGCCGGTAATCAGCCCGAGGAAAAATGGCGCGTGAAGCAAGGAAAGCTTGTCGACGTTCATCGTGATGCCGTTGGTAAGCGCCATGATGATCGAGAAAATCATCGTGGTGGCTCCAACCACTGCCGTGCCGATCAACACTGGCTTCGCAGTCGCCTTAAATGTATTTCCAGCCCCGTCGTTTTCCTCCAAGAGTTCCTTCGCCCGTTCAAAATGCACATCAAGATTGAAATCCCGCTTAATCTCCCCTTCAATTCCCGGAATCTGCTCGATCAGCGAAAGCTCATAAACGGACTGCGCGTTGTCCGTCACCGGACCATACGAGTCCACCGCAATCGTCACGGGCCCCATGCCCAGAAACCCGAATGCCACAAGTCCAAAAGCAAACACAGGCTCAGCAATCATCAACGCATGCAGCCCCATCTGGCTGAAGAAATACGCAATGCTCATCAGCGCCACCATCGCCAGCCCAAGGTAGTAGCCTGAAAAATTCCCGGCCACAAAACCCGAAAGAATTCCCAGCGAAGCGCCGCCTTCTTCCGCCGAGCTGACCACTTCGCGCACATGCCGCGATTCCGTCGACGTAAATACCTTCACCAGCTCCGGAATCACCGCTCCGGCCAGCGTCCCGCAGGAAATAATCGTCGCCAGCTTCCACCATTGCGTGCTGTCATCGCCAAGCGTCGGCACGATCAGGTACGAAATCGCGTAGGTAAGCACGATAGAAACGACAGAAGTAATCCACACGAGCGATGTAAGCGGCGCTTCAAAATTCATTTTGTCCGAATTGCCATACTTCGCTTTGGCAATCGCGCTGTTGATGAAATATGCGCCTGCGCTCGAGACAAGCATCGCGATGCGCATCACAAAGATCCATACCAGCAGCTGAACCTGCGCCACCGGATCTCTGACGCCCAGCAAAATGAACGTAATCAGCGCCACGCCCGTGACGCCGTAAGTCTCAAAGCCGTCAGCGCTGGGACCAACCGAGTCTCCCGCATTGTCCCCGGTGCAATCCGCGATCACGCCGGGATTCCGCGCGTCATCTTCCTTGATCTTGAAAACAATCTTCATCAAGTCCGAGCCAATGTCCGCAATCTTCGTGAAGATGCCGCCGGCAATGCGCAGCGCCGCAGCACCCAGTGACTCGCCAATCGCGAAGCCGATGAAGCAAGGCCCGGCATAATCGCGCGGGATGAAAAGCAGAATGATCAGCATCATCAGCAGCTCAACGCTAATCAGCATCATTCCTATGCTCATGCCCGCCTCGAGCGGAATTCGGTAGATCGGATACGGCTTGCCGCGCAAGCCCGCAAACGCGGTCCGCGAGTTGGCAAACGTATTCACGCGGATTCCAAACCACGCCACTCCGTAGCTTCCCGCGATTCCCACCACGCTGAAAAGCAGGATGATGATCACGCGAACCAGTTCGTACTTCAGCAGCAGCCCGAAATACAGAATGATCACGACAGCGATGAAGCTCTCAAGAAGGATCAGGAACTTCCCTTGCGTGACCAGATACGTTTTACAGGTCTCATAAATCAGCTCGGAAATTTCCCGCATCGCGCGGTGCACCGGCAAGTTCTTCAACCGCGTGTAGATCGTCATACCGAAGATCAGTCCGAATATGCAGAACGCGATCCCAAAAAGAAGCAGCGTATGACCGTCCAAGCCGAGAAATTTCACCTGCGAGAGATCAGGAAGCCTCAGGTTCGCTTCGCCGCCAGGAGCCGCTCCGTCCTCCCGCCCGAACGCTGAAAATGCGCCGAGCATTGCGAGCGCAGCGCCGCCGCCGGCCGCCTTGGCAAACCGGCCGAATCGCGCGCGCCAATCCTCTTGCAGAAATCGCTCGCCCAATCGAGCGCTCACACCTGTGAGACAACATGCCCCTGCATCTGCCGACATTCTTCCTCCGGAATAGGACTCCACGAGCGGGAGTCTAAGGGTCGCGAGAACCTGCAATTCCTAAACAACTTTTGTAGCAGGAATCCCACTTTTCGTCAACAAAGTAAGCCATTGGGCTACAGACGGACTGAAGGTGAATGCCTATTCGGCAGAGGGGTTGCGCAGCGGCACCTCAAAATACACGAGCGGTTCGTTCGAAGGCGCAATCAAGACATCCGGCACGTAAAGGCTGGATCTTTTCACGATCGCAAATTCATTGCTCACATCGAAATACAGGAAGCCGTGAATCGTAGCCTTCGGCGGAATCACGTCTGCATCCAGCGAGAGCGGACGCAGCACATCCGCCAGCTTTTCCGCCTTCTTGTCACCGATATTCATCGGCAAAGGCAAGCGCTTTTGCTTTGGATTGGCCGAACCCGTAGGATGCGCTATCATTTTCGCCACCTCATCCGCCCTGAGCCAGTCAACTTCCTGGCGCACCCCGGTCTTGAGCGTAACCTCGAGCTGAACCGTCTCCAGGTTCACACGCATCGGCTGATCGGAGTCGTTTCGCAGGAACACCTCGACGGGTAAAATTCCCACATCGTGAGGGTTTGCCTTTCCAAATTTATCCCTGGTGCGCGCAGCTTCCGTATACGGATCCACGGAAACCGTGAGCCCGCTGTGCTGGTCGCTGGGCAGTAAAGCGGGAGTCGCGGGTTTCGGATTAGGGGCAGGCGAAACGGTCTGGCCAAATGCACTCGCGCAAAGGGTTAGGAAGCCCGCCATCACAGCCGCGATTCGCAAGCGTGCTGATCGAATCGGAAGGTCCGTGAATCTGCCTGGGACCATCTGCAACCGATGCTTCCATTTCATCGAAGGGTGCCTTGTAGTTCAGAAGCTCAGATGTATCTGCCGCACCGGAAGTTGTGCGCCGCTCCCACGCGTGCAACTATAATACCCGGCTCGCACTAAGAAAGGATTTGGGGCGCCAGCGCGACGCTCGCCGAATGTATTTCTTATATCGTACCTTAACGGCTATAGGAATGCTATTTCTTGCGCCCTATTTCGCTCTGCGCGGACAAAGGCGTGGTGAACCGGTAAGCGCATTGCAAGAACGACTCGGAATTGTGCCGCGCGAGATCGCTGCCAGGGCTGCGACCGCCTCAAGAGACGGTGGCGCCATCTGGATACACGCTGTTTCGGTAGGTGAAGTGCTTGCCGCGAAGCCGCTCCTGGCAGCTTTGAAGCAACGCTTTCCCGGCCGGGCGGTCTTCGTCTCCACCACTACCGAGACCGGCCAGCGCTTGGCCCGCACCCGCTTGCAATGTGCCGATGGCATATTCTATTTTCCGCTCGATTGGGTGGTGCCCGTCCGAAAGGCGCTAACCTCGATTCAACCGGCTCTCGTGATCGTTATGGAGACAGAGATCTGGCCCAATTTCCTTCACGAAGCGCAACGACGAGACGTTCCCGTGATTTTCGCCAACGCCCGAATCTCCGAGCGTTCCTTTGCTCGTTTCAATCAATGGAAGTTTCTAGTCGGCGACTTTTTCGCGCGCACGCTTCAAAATGCCGCGCAATTTCTCGCTCAGACACTCGGCGATGCGCAACGGCTCGCCGAAATGGGAGCTCCCGAAGTCCTCATCGAAGTCACCGGAAATCTGAAATATGACGGCACGCCTCCTGAGATCAGCCCTTTCGTCCTCTGGCTAAAGAACCAGATCGCAACGCAAGAACGCTGGCCCGTCGTCGTGGCCGGTAGCGTAGTAGCCGAGGAGGAAGAAGCCGTACTCGCCGCCTACGACATCGTCCAGCGTCAGTGGCGCCGCGCCTTGCTCATACTAGCTCCTCGCAAACCCGATCGCTTCTCGACCGCCGCGGACATCGTATCGGCGGGAGGCTGGGAGTTAGTGCGTAGAAGCACACTCGACCTGAATTCGACTCTTAGCGAGAACGCCGACGTCTTGCTCCTCGATTCGATCGGCGAGCTCGCTGCGATTTACTCGCTCGCAGATGCCGCATTCGTTGGCGGCTCGCTCGTGCCGGCCGGTGGTCACAATATTCTCGAACCCGCGTGGTTCTCCCGGCCACCAATTTTCGGCCCATCGATGGAAAACTTTCAGGAAATGGCGGAAGCTTTCTTATCGGCCCACGCCGGAACTCAAGTTTCCAGCGGAACTCAACTCGGCAAGGTCTGCGTGCAATTGATCGAAGACGATGCGATCCGTAATCGGATGGGACGCGCCGCGTACGAGATTTCCGAACGAAATCGTGGCGCGACAACTCGAACACTCGAACACATAACCGCGATACTGAACAGCTCCACTCGATCCTCATGAGTCTGAAGGATTCACTTCTTTGGCCGCTCACCCTCCCCTACGGCGCCATTTCGCATCTCCGCACCCGCGCCTATCGCACAGGCGTCTTTAAGCAACAGCACCTCGCCGCAAACGTGATCAGCGTAGGCAATCTCACTACGGGCGGCACAGGAAAGACGCCGATGGTGATCTGGATCGCGGAGCGCCTCACTGCCGAAGGCAAAAGCGTCGGCATTCTCACGCGAGGCTACCGCGGGAGCTTGGCTCCCCCGCCTACGACCTCACGCACGAACGTGGAAGCGAAGCAAAGAGCCCCGGCCTCAACAAGCGACGAAGTGCAGCTACTGCAGGCGCGTCTCGGTGACCGCGTCGCCTTCGGCGTGGGCGCAGACCGCTTCGCGCATGCTCAGGAACTCGTCAATCGTGGCGTCAAATGGTTTGTGCTCGACGACGGTTTTCAACATCTCCAACTCGCGCGCGACGCGGACATCGTGATGATCGACGCGACAGACCCTTTTGGCGGCGGCCACTTACTTCCAGCCGGCCGTCTGCGCGAGCCAAAGACGGCTCTAGCCAGATCAGATCTCATTGTTGTCACCCGCAGTTCGCACTCGCCTGCGGTGGAAGCCGCGGTTCACAGAGAAACGGGTGCCCCTATTTTCTACGCGCAAGTAGAACTTGATTCTGTCTATTCGCCAAGTTCCGCCCATCTGGAAGCTCACGATGCGCGCGAACAGGACCTCTTCGCATTTTGTGGCATCGGCAATCCTGCTGCGTTCGTCGCCGATTTGCGTAGTTCGGGATTTAAAGTCGTCGGGCACAAGTTTTTTGGCGACCATCACCGCTATTCCCCGGCAGAGATCCGAGAAATCGAAACGGAGGCGCGAGCGGCCGGCGCGAGCGGCCTCATCTGTACCGAGAAAGATAGATTCAATTGCCCGAACGACTCGGCGTCGATGAATTTATGGGTCTGCGCAATATCGCTGCACATCGACCGCGAGAAGGATTTCTGGCGCACAATGATCGCCACGATCGAGGCACGCAAAAGCCCGGCACGATAGATTCAAGTCGTTTAATTCGCCGTGTAATCTCGGATAAATCCACACAGGCCTTCGACATCATTACCTCAGCCGGCCCACGTATCGTTCGATCCATCTGAGCCACGTCAAACCCGATACCGAGTGCGATCCCTCCCAACCGATTTGCTGCCCCCGAAGGCGCTATGATACGTTTCGACGCGGCGCGTACCTGACGACATACACGGTGAGCATTCCTTGAGCCCAGCTCCAAAGACGCCAAAGCATCCGACGAAAGACGCAACCCGTCCCGCATCCGACGCTGCCGTAGATCTCACACGCCTGCTCGATATCGTCTCGACCTTCTCGAAGCAAACGATCTGCGTCGTTGGCGATTTCGTGCTCGACGAGTTCGCTTCCTGCGAAATCTCCCGCATCTCCCGCGAAGCACCGGTCCTGATACTCCGTCACCGCCGCACAGAAGCCTACCCGGGAGGCGCAGCCAACGCCGTCAACAACCTTGCAGACCTCGGCGCTCGCGTCCTTCCGGTCGGCGTGCTCGGAACAGATCCCGGCGGCCGCGCGTTGCTCGATCATTTCCGCCGAAAACGAATCAACACCTCCGGCATCGTCACCGCGCGTAACTGGCTCACCACTACGAAAACGCGCTTCCTCGCGGGCTGGACGCACACCACCGAGCAGCAAGTCCTTCGTGTAGATCGCGAGCCCGCGGCCACTTTGTCGGCCAGCCTGCAATCAGCCGTCGAACGCAAAGCGCGCCGCCTCGCGAAGCAAGCCCATGCAGTCCTCGTTTCCGATTATGGTCTCGGCGCCGCCACACCCAATCTCGTTCGCAAGCTCTCATCCAAACGCATCGTGCTCGATTCGCGTTACCGCCTGCGCGAATACGCCGCCTCAGGCGTCACCGCGGCTACGCCCAACGAGCCTGAGCTCGAAGCCGCCTATCAAATGCAAATTGGCTCAGATGTCCACAAACTCGACGAACTCGGCACTCGCGCTCTCCGTGAATTGCAGGTGGAAGCGCTCGTTGTGACCCGCGGCAAAGACGGCATGGCGGTCTTTGAGAATGGCGCTCGCGGAAGCCAGCACGCGCGCCATATTCCAATTTACGGCTCCGATGCGCCGGTTGACGTCACAGGCGCAGGCGACACCGTGATCGCTGTATTCACCCTTGCAGTCGCAGCCGGCGCCTCCTATTTTGAAGCGGCCCACCTCGCGAACTATGCGGGCGGTATCGTAGTCATGAAGCGTCGCACAGCCACCGTCACCCGCGCCGAACTCGAATCCATCCTGCGCCGTGAAGCCACCGCGCAGCCCTAAATCCATGGACACTCGCGAAAAAATCCTCTCCCGCGAAGGCCTCCACGCCGTTCTCGAAGAACACCGCCGTGCCGACCGCAAAATCGTCTTCGCCAATGGAGTCTTCGATCTCCTCCACGTCGGCCACGTTCGTTACCTTCAAGCCGCCAAGGCGGAAGGAGACATCCTCGTCGTCGCCCTCAATTCCGATTCCAGCACCCAGCAGCGCAAAGGCCCCGGCCGCCCAGTGATGACCGAACGAGCCCGCGCAACGGTCGTGGCAGCGCTGGCTGCGGTAGACTACGTGATTATTTTCGACGAGCTCGACGTCAACCAGCTGCTTCGCGAATTTCAGCCCGACGTCCACGCGAAGGGCACCGATTACGCCATCGACACGGTTCCCGAGCGCGAACTCGCCGTTCTTCTCGGCATCCGCACCGCCATTTGCGGCGATCCCAAAGATCATTCCACGCGCGACGTGATTGCGCGCATCCACCGCGAGCGCGATGCCTGATCGTAGCTTCCAAAAATCAGCGGCCCGCTGCCCGCACCGCTTTCTCCTCGTGCGGCTCAGCTCTCTCGGCGACGTGGTCCACGCTGTCCCCGCCGCTTCCGGATTGCGTGATGCATTTCCCGAGGCTCAAATCGATTGGGTGATCGACGCGCGTTGGCAGCGCCTGCTCGAAGGCAATCCCGACCTCAATGAAGTGATCGTCTACGATCGCAGAAAGTCCGGAGGCCTCTCCTCGTCCATTCGCAAATTGCGAGCAGCTCGATATACCTGCGCGATCGATTTTCAAGGACTCTACAAATCAGCGCTGCTCGCCCTTGCTTCAGGCGCGCCGCGCCGCATCGGCTTTCAAAGCAGCTACGCGCGCGAAGGCCTCGTCTCCATGCTCTACACCGACCATGTGAATCCGCGCGGCCCTCACAAGGTGGACCACAATCGCACCCTGGTCGAACGCGCCGGAGCACATCTGGCCGCGCCAAGATTTCCTCTCGCCATTCGTCCGGAAGACGATGAACTTGTCGTCCGCGAATTACAGAGCCGCAGCATCACGGATTTCTATGTGCTAAATCCCGGCGGCGGCTGGGTTTCGAAATGCTGGCCGGCGGAACGCTACGGCGAGCTTCATCGCCAGCTCGCCACGCGTCACGGCTGGCGCGGTGTCGTTACCGTCGGCCCCGGTGAAGAAAATCTCGCGCGTGATCTAATCCGCGCCGCCGGAGACTCGGCTCCCGTGGCAATTCCGCTCGCACTCGGTCCGCTCATGGCTCTTCTGCGCCGCGCGAAACTCATAGTCTCCGGCGACACAGGCCCGCTGCATCTCGCCTCCGCTCTCGGCACTCCCGTCGTCGGTTTGTTCGGCCCCACCGACCCCGCCCGCAATGGCCCCTTCTCGCCTGGCGATATTTCCGTCCGAAATCCGCGCCACTCGATAACCACTTACGCTCGCGGCGCATCGTACTCTCCCGCGATGTTATCCATCACGATAGACCAGGTTGTGGACGCCGTCGAACGCCGCATGGGCCGCGTTGATACGGGGCTGCTTTGATGGCGCACACACAGCAAGCTGATCGCTTGTCAGCAGCCGCTCAAACGCAGCCGCGAAAATTCTGGATGCGCTGGCGCGTCCGTCTCGGCTATCCAGTGGCCATCATCTATTGGTTGCTCGCTACGCCCACATGGCGCTCCATCGCCTACGGAACGATCGTCGGCGTATTCGGGCTGATGGTTCGTGCCGCAGCTGCAGGCTATCTGCGCAAGGACCGCGAACTCGCCGTCACCGGCCCCTACGCCGTCACGCGCAATCCGCTCTATTTGGGTAGCGCGATTCTCGCAGCCGGATTCGTGGTGGCATCTCATTCCTGGATCGCTGGTTTGTTGGTGAGCTTGTACTTCGGAATTTTCTATTACGCCGTAATGCGCAACGAAGAAGAAGATCTCCGCATGCGTTTTGGCGCAGATTTCAACGCCTACGCCTCCCGCGTCCCGCTTTTCTTTCCCAATATCTTCACGAGCCGCGGATCACAATCGCCCGCGAAGTCCATGGGCGGCGACGAGAACGGCCGATTCTCCTGGGCTCAATACCGCCGCAACCGCGAATATCGCGCCCTGTTCGGAGCCATCGCCGCGATGGCAATGGTCTGCCTGCGAATCTACCTTCGCGCCCGCTTCGGCCACTAGGCGTCAGTCGATCGTCGTGGAAGAAACCGTCGTAGCTCAGGTCCCTCCCGGTCGCTTTTGGATCGGGATGACCTGAGGCCTTCGAATCGCCGCAAACAATCGGGGCATTAAACCGCGCACCCGCGAACGCCCCGCTATTGCAACCGGTACACCGCATGCATCACGCGCTGAAATTTCGGCCGGTAAAGCAAATCGAACGCCCGCTCTTTCCCCGGAAACATTTCAAGCGCGACGCGCCGCGTAGCCGCAATCATCCCGGCCGCTTCCTCCGGCGTCAGATCGCCGGCCGCGATCGACTCGATTGTCAGCTGCACGAGGATGCGCAGCCTGCGGATACGCCGGCTTTCGTCGTCGATCTGTTCCTGGGTCGGGCGGGAAATACTTCCGTCTTCCGAAGTGGCCGGTGGCATTTCGCTAATTAGTATGGACTTCGATGCACGACTCGCGCAATAGTACTCGAGAGCAGGAGACCATGAGCCAAAGCGCAAAACCGGATCCGCATCACTCGCAGGAAAAAGTTGTCGTCGCTTACGCTGCGGGAAACACCGAGGAAGCAATGGTCATCCGAGGCCTGCTCGCAAGCAATGGCATCGATTCGCCCGGATCTGATTCCACCGATCCATTTCCGATGAGCGAGCCGCTTGACGGCAGCCACGGCGTAGACGTCCTCGTGCTCGAATCCCAGGCCGACGAAGCGCGGAAAATGATCGAAGAATACTTGAAGGACAACGCTTCATCCTCAGACTCCGACGATTCCGCAGATCAATAATCCCGCTCCTTTGGAGTGCGCGGAGCCGAAGGGCGGCTTGCCAGTAGTGTAGGCCTGCCCGCCGCAGGTGGGCTTCAGCCTGCGCCAGCACAACAAAACGCAACGCAATTACCGAACTTGCCTCGGATGCGCGTTCGTTCTTGTCCCGGTTTTCCGGTCAACGAGACGCAGCAGTTCGCCGCTCCGCAGCGACCTGATCAAGTCGATTTTCTGCCGCGCGAGATAGCCGTGAATGTCAAACGCGCCCGGATCGAGAAAATTCCGCGGCGGCCGCGCGCGAACAAGCGCTTCGACGCGATCAATCGCGTCACATGATTCGCAGGTACCGCAGCCTGCTCGATGGTGAGAGCAAGGCCGCCGAGCGCTGTCCACGCTGCGAGCGCACAGATGGCAGCCGCGAAAAGAAGCCGCCGCCAGATGAAAATGCCGCCAGCGAGGATAGCCCGCGCGGTAAGAGCCGCATACAGCAGCGGGTGGTGCGGCGAGCGCATCATGAGCGCGATGCCCGTTGCAAACGCCGCCGCGATCCACATGGCGGGTTTCATTCGCGCCGGCGAAGCCGGGTTACAGCCTCCATGTGAAATGTCTGCGGAAATAGATCGAAGAGGTGCATGTTAACAATCTCGTAGCCGGCTGCTACCAGGACGGCTAGGTCGCGTGCGAGCGTCGGCGGCTCGCAGGAAACATACACGATGCGAGCCGGTTGGATTCTTGCTAACCGGTCAAGCGCCGGGCGGGCCATTCCGTCGCGCGGCGGATCGAGCACCACGAATTCGGGTTTTTCCTTGAAGCGCTCGAGAAATCGCTCCACGTCGGAGGCGCGCACTTCGATAGGCCCGCCGCGAGCGTTCGTTTCAAGGTCGCGCGCAGCAGCGGGATTAGCCTCGACGGCAATCACGCGGCCGAATTTCTTCGTAAGCGCGGTGGCAAAAAGCCCCACACCGGCGAAGAGATCAAGCGCGAGGCGCCCGCCTTCATCTCGATCCACCACGTCATGGGCTAGCTCATCTACAAGCGAGCTATTGACCTGAAAAAACGAAAAGTGGCCAACGCGAAACGTCTGCCCCTCGGCCTCGTATTCGAGAAACCCCGGACCAAAAAGCTCCATGCGCTCGCGGCCTGGATCGTGAAAGAGCAGGCTTTCGATTTCCGGCACGACCTCGCGGATTTTCGCCGCCAGTTCCGCGGCACGCGCAGGAAATCCGGCGAAGGTCGCCGTTAACAGGAGCTTTGAATCAGCCGAATTGCTGAAGGCTTCGAATTCTCGCAGTTGACGAGGCAGGGCGCTCGCGGCGAGAGCATCGCGCAAAGCGAGCAGAGTCTTGAGCAGAAGCGGGGAGAGAATCGGGCAATCGCTCACCGCGCAGAGTGCCATGGAGTTTGCGCGGAAGTAGCCGATGCCCAGCTTGTCGGCCTCAGCCGGCGCCGCGTCACCTGACGAATCTTTGAGCGGCCGGACTTTCCATTGCGCGCGGTTGCGGTAATTCCAGGGCTTTGACGCGTGAACCGTGATCTCGCCGAGCCATTCGATGCGGCCGATGCGGCGAAGCGTCTCGCGCAGGATGTCGGTCTTGTATTTGAGCTGCGCTTCGTAGGGAATGTGCTGGTAATCACAGCCGCCGCATACACCGAAATGTGGGCAGCGCGACGCGATCCGTTCCGGCGAAACGTCGAGGACACGTTCCAATCGCGCGCGAATGAATTTCTTTTTCTGCTCGGTTGGCAGAATGGCCGCGCGCTCGGCAGGCAGGACAAACGGAACGAAAACGGTCGAGCCGTCGTGATGCGCGAGGCCTTCGCCGCCGTAAATCAGCTTTTCGATTGTCACGTCCATTGTCGGCATCGGCGCGCGCTATGCGGCTACGTGAGATAAAAAAGGCTCAGCCGCGGAACCTCGAAAAGTTCATACAAACGCTTCTGAATGTATCGGCGTTCCAGCTGAGTGAGCTGGTCAGCCGACATCTTACGCCGGTAACGGGCAAGCGAGCGATCCATTTCGCGGCGGATCGCGAGCATGGCCTCTTCGTCGGAATCGGCGGAAAGCGACGTGGTGAGTTTTTCCTCGAGCACTGTGAGGCGGCGCTCGAGATCCTCGAGATCGAGCGCAGAAGGCGACTCGAGAAGCGTTCGAGCCTCGTCGAGGCGTTTCGCGGTCTCGTTGAGCCGAGCTGCCAGCGCCGCGTGCGTCGCGCGGCGCTTTTCCGCAGCCGCGCGCAGGCGCGCCGCGTTACGCTCGAAGTATTTTTTAATTTCGTCGCGCGAGAAAGGCTCGGCAGCCGACTGCGTTCGCTTGATCTCGGGCCCTGACCCTGCGGCCGCTTCGCTCGCTTCTTCGGCGGCATCGAGGACGGCGTCGACGCAGTAGGCGAGGCTTTTCAGTTGGCGCCCGCCAACGGCGCGGCGCGAGCGCGACCAGCTTTCGAAGGCGCGATCGATTCCTTTCAGCACGGCTTCGAGAGGGACGCCCGCCTTTTGCCACGTCTCGACAATCGCCCAGTCGAGCGGCGAGACGAGAAGATGCGCGCCGCGTTTGCGCCAGAAATATTCTTCGATTTCCGTGAAATAGTTGAAGTAGTTGAAAGTTTCCATGAAGGCCGCGAGGCCGGTCAGGTCCTGGGGCGTAACGTAGAGATTTTTTTCGGCGAGCCGCCGCTGCTGCGATCCTGGGCGTTTGGTCGATTGCGCTCCCAGATGATGCGGAGCCCTTCGAGCGTGAGGTATTCGTCAACGGTTTCGATGTGGCGCGAGGCGCTGCCGATCAGGCTGGCCTGTCCACCCGTGGCGATCACTTTTGTTTTCGTGCCCATCACTTCTTTCATGCGCGCGAGGATGCCGTCAACCAAATCGGTGTAGCCGTAGAAAAGGCCGGATTGCATGGAGGCAGCCGTGTTGGTGCCGATGATTTTGCCAGGGTCTTTAATTTCCACGCGGAACAGGCGCGCGGCGCGGGCGAAGAGCGCGTCGGCGGAGATGCCGATGCCGGGGCAGAGGACGCCGCCGAGGTATTCGCCGCGCACGGAGACTGCGTCGAAATTAATCGCGGTGCCGAAGTCGACGATGATGCAGGGGCCGCCGTATTTGTCGAAGGCGGCGACGCTGTTAACGATGCGGTCGGCGCCGACTTCCAGCGGGTTGTCGTAGTGCACGGGCATGCCGGTCTTGACGCCCGGCTCAACGAAGAGCGCTTTCTTGTTGAAATAACGCTCGGCCATTCCGGCGAGTGTGGAATTCAGAGGAGGCACGACGGAGCTGATGATCACGCCGCCGATTTCGCGCGGCTCGAGATTCGCGAGGGTGAAGAGATCGCGCGTGAGGATGCCGTATTCGTCGATGGTCTGGTCGCGAGCGGTGGTGAGGCGCCAGTGAACGACGAGTTCGGTGCCGCGAAAAGCGCCGAGGACCGTGTTGGTGTTGCCGACGTCGAGCGTGAGGAGCATCAGGAGGCCTCGCTCACGTCGCCCGAGAGGATGAGTTCGGTGCCGCGCGCGTCGTCACGCCCGCCGTCGCGCTTCACGCGCAGGACGCCGCTCGGTTCGAGTCCTGCGGTGATTCCGGTGAAGGTTTCAGTGGCGGTGGAAATTTTCACATGCTTGCCTTTGAAGTACGTGGAGACCTCGGCGAAACGCCGGAGAACCGGCTCGGCTCCTTCGGCGATGAACTGATTGTAATAGCGGTCGAGGTGACGCAGCAACCGAATCTGAAGCTGAAGGCGCGAATGGGGTTTGCCCGTTTCGATGCGAAGCGATGTGGCGGTGCGGGCAAGTTCGGCGGGCATTTTCGTCTGGTTCACGTTGATGCCGATGCCGATGACGGCGTAATGGACGCGGTCCGGTTCGGCGTGCATTTCGGTGAGGATGCCGGAAAATTTTCGCCCGCTGAAGAGAAGATCGTTGGGCCAGCGGATGTCGAGATTGTGGATGAGATTCGTTTCTGGATTCGCAGCGCTGAGTTCTTCGGCGCACGCGTCGCGAGCGGCAATGCCGCCGACGAGGGTGAGAAGCGGCGCGTCGGCGGGCGGGATGCGCGGGCGCAGCAGCACGGTGCAATGGATGCCAGCGGATTTTTCAGAAAGCCATTTGCGTCCAGCGCGTCCCCGGCCGGCGGTCTGTTCTTCGGCGAGAACGACGGCGCCGTGCGGCTCGCCTGCTTCGCCAAGCTGCATCGCGACGGTGTTGGTGGAATCGATTTTGAAGAAGTGATAGATGCGGCGCGCGAAGGCGGTGCCGGAGAGTTGGTTGCTGAGAAGCTGCGGCGCGAGAATATCGGGGACGCGCTCGATGTGATAGCCGGTGGCGGCGTGTCCTTTGACGCGAACGCCGAGAGCGCGCAGCTTTTCGATCCAGCGCCAGACCTGCTGGCGGGAAACGCCGATCTCCTGGGCGATTTTGGCGCCGCTGATGACGATGATGGAATTTTCGGCGAGAATAGCGAGCAGGGCGTCGATGCGGCGGTCGGTGGTACCGGAAAGGATGGCCATTCGCGAGTTGATAGGCATTGGGAGCAGGGAAGGATACTTGTTCTGGAGGCTGGAAGCTAGATTCTGGATGCTAAAAGCAGCTGGTCTGGCATAAGCGCGACGGATAGTGCTGGAGGACGATGGAGTTGCGCAGGTGGCTGTTTGACGCCGATTATAAATTTGTATCGTGTTGCAAATAGGGCGGTTATCCGGTTTCGAATCGCGGAACCGTAGATTAGAAGAAGGGCAGTGGTACTTCGTTTGGTTCGTTGGCTATGAGCCGTTCTCAGGGTAAACGAGTGACCCTTCGCCGGCTGGCGCCGGCCTTAGGGCAAGCGAGTGGCGCGTGACAAGAAAATTGGAGAGCACCACTGGCAACGTACGGCGTGAAATCGCTGAAAATTTGCGATTAGAAAAAGTCATGTCGCTGATTCTTATGGGGCTTGGGAGGGATTCTAATTCCAGATTTGCGATTAGAAACTTGCGGGAGGCAAAAATATACGCCGGCTGATTCCCAATTTGGGAATGGTGCTATGGCCCGAGTTTTGCCATGTTCGCATAACTCTCGCGTGACGGCAGCATAATCGATAACAGGATGCAACGAATTTGTGGTACTGGTGGGAAGTGATGATGAGAGCCAGAGCACGCGAGATGGTTGTCGGAGTAGGATTAGGACATCAGGCATGAGCGGAGAAGGAAAATCAGAAATTCAAAAATCCCCACCATTGTAAAGGCACAAACAGTCGGCACCCGCAAAATCTATGCACGGAGCCGAACCCAAGAAGTGGCCAGCCGCCGGTTCTAACCTCGAGTCCATGAACATTCTGGGAGGGCTCGTCGCTAGACCAGATGGTCTTGCCCACACTGTTGACCGCTTATCGTTGATAAATCTGCTTATCACTGGATTTGCTGTGGGAAGCCTGGATTGTATCAGGATTGGGGTATCGAATCTGTCGCAGCCAAGTGGCGCAGATCAACCAGACCATAATAATCAGCACAGTGCAAAGTACACTGCCCTCGGGACCGACTGTACCGCCCGATAGCCAGGCAGGGCCCGATGAACTGGAATCTAGAAGATGACCGGGCAGGGTCTGGCCGCTGTCCGCGACACCATAAAAGTATGTCTCGCCCCAGTCGAAGGCCGTGTGAAGTCCAATGGGCATCCAGAGATTGCCGGTTGTGCGCAACAAGAAACAGGCCAGCAGTCCAAACGCGCCAGCATTGAGCAATCCGATCCAGTCTTCACCGGAGTTACCGTGATGAGAATAGCCGAAGTATGCCGCCGATAGAATTGCGGCAGGCCAGAAACCGATACCCGCCGAAAGCGTGAATAGCCCGTATCCACGAGCGCGGAATTCTTCCCGCAGAGCGACAAGAATGAAGACGAGTGCGTAAACGACAGCCCACTTCCAGATGTCGAATCCGTGCAGTGCGATTCGTCCAAAATAAAATACTCCGATTACCCGCATGACCAACAACAATGCAGTGATGGCCCCGAAACCCAGCAGAACGCCTTGCCAGAACTGGACGCGAAACGATCCTCTCCAAGGCAATCCGTAATCGGCAATCGTCCTGCGTTCGATGCGGCCCATAATCCAACTGACACAGAGGAAAATCAGAAAATCCATCACTTCACGGATAAGAAATAAAGTGGTGTCGTCCGCACCATGAAGCACTCGACGTACCAACAGGTTGCTCGCGTTGATCAAGGTGACGACAATTCCGAGGAAGATGCAGAGACGCCAGCCGGCGCGGAGCTCCGACGGGCCGTAGAACACGCGGTGGAAATTCGACAGGCTAAGAGGTTGCTCGGCGTCCATCATGCAGGTCGGCGTCTCCTTGCATGTGAATACGATGCCGACCGGATAATTGTTCCGGACAATCGTTCGCGGTGCGAGAGTTGTGTTCGGGTTTGGCCGAGGGATTTGCAGCTTCTAGGTTGGGAACTTCCGATGAGGGCAGGGCGAATCTGGGCGACGTAGGCCTACTCGGGGATGCTGAAGTCGTAGACGCGGCCTGAGGCGTTGCCTCCTGAGGAGGCGGAGCCTGTGCGGCTGGCCATGTTGGCTTGGGCGCCGGTGCCCATGAAGAAGGCGTATTCGCCGGGCTTGAGATCTTTGGCGAAAGTGATTTTGTACGTGCGGATGCCGACGTGTTCGGAAGTGAAGGCTACTTCCTTATCTTTTTTCACGCCGGATTTGCCGCCGGTGACGCCGCCGAACGAGCCGACCTGAAATTCGCGGCGGTCGCCTTTCTTATCGAGCCTGATTAGCAGATAGTCGGCGGCACTGGTGCCATCGGGAACGTAGATGTAGAAAAGCGGGCGGCGATCTTTCACCCGGTTTCTCGACGTGGGACCTTCGAGGGTGGCGTCCCAGTGCTGGCTGCGGATTCCGTCGGTGGCAAAACTTCCCGCGCGGCCTCCGGCTTTCATGCGGCTAATCGCTGCGCCTTCGATCAGAACGAACGTGGGCCCGTCCTTCCAATAGACACCGACTTCGGGAGGCGGAAAATTCGGATCGAGGGTCATGGGAGTGGCGGTGGTGACAACCGGCGGGGGCGGCGGAGCGGGGCTGATCACCACTTTGATGACGGCGTCGGAAACGTTGGCGGCTTTGAGGGCTTTAAGGCCGTCGACGGAGGTGTCGAATTTGGAGGCGTCGGCGCCGGTGGCACTGCGGATTTTGGCGATGATGACGTCGTCGGAGAGGCCCGCGGCGGACATATCGATAATGTCCTGATTGGTGAGGCGCTTGGCGGGGGCGTCTTGCGGGAAGGCTGGACGCGCGAGCGCGATGAGTGCGATGACCGTGATCAGGATGAGTGCGAGGGGGCGGAGTGTGCGCATGCGATCTCCCGATGGGTCTGCTTGGCCCTTGTCGGCGGGATTATACAACGGGGATTGAATTTAGGAGGTTCGATCACGTTGCGAGAGTTTGCTACAACAGGCACGGAATGGGGATGCCGGCGCGATCTTGCCAGTGGTTGAGCGGGCGCGGCCCCGCGAACCCATGCGGGATCTTCGACATGTCGTGACCCTAGTGGGGCTGGGTTTTTTTGTAGGAGATGGCGACGAGGATGAGGAAGATCCAGTCGAGGCTGCCGAGGGCGAACATGCGGGGGTCGATGCGTCCCTGGAAATGGAGAAAAATGATGGCTACGGGATAGCCTAACTTTTCGAGCGTGGAGGGAATCATCATGGCGCGGTATTTGATGGGATCGGTGGCGATGAGGAGGAAGAGAAATTGCCAGGTGAGGCCGAGAGCGAAGAAGCCGTAGAAAAATTCGGGGTGCGTGACGGGCGGCGGGTAGTCGTGGTTGAATTTGGATTCGAGGAAGAGCGGGGGAGCGAGAACGGCGATGCCGTAGATTCCGGCGATGGTGAAAGCCACTTTAGCGAAGCGCATAGTCAAGTAAGATGGATGAGGGGTTGGAGGAGAAGGATGCCGAAAAATTGAGGCAGGGAGGCAAGGAAGCAAGGAAGTAGGGAAGCAGTGAAGCCGTGAAGCAAGGAGTCAGAATCTGTGATGCAGATTACGCGGACGGGTCTTAGACCCGCCCCTACTGGCAAGCTATTCGAGTTGGGCGAGGCAGTTGAGGACTTTTTGGTGTTCGATTTGGCGGGAAACGAGGGTGGCTTTTAGTTCGTCGACGATTTTTGTGGGGGCTTTGCTGAGGAAGGTTTCGTCTGCGAGGCGTGCTTTTTTGGAGGCGATGTCTTTCGAGAGGCGGTCGCGCTCTTTGGTGAGGCGCGCGACTTCGGCGGCCTTGTCGATTGTGTCGCCGTAGGCGATGCGGAGATCGAATTGAGCGGTGGAGCGCAGGGCGGCGCCTGCGGAATCGAGGCGGCCCGACGAGATCTGCAGAGCAGAGAGGCTGGCGAGGCGGAGCAGGGGATCGAGATTTTGTTGGACGAGAGCCCGGATGGCGGGGTCGGCCGAGGAAAAATCGGCGGCGATTTTTTTCTTTTGGTCCACTTTCATTTCGGCGCGGATGTTGCGGGCGGCGATGATGATTTCCTGAAGGGTGGCCATTTCGCGTTTGGCGTCGTCGTCAGTCCACTGGGTGCGGGGTTCGGGAAATTTGTCGAGGGCGATGGAACGGGCTGTGGCGCGCTGCGGCAGCTTGTGCCAGAGCTCTTCGGTGAGGAAAGGCATTATCGGATGAAGCAGGCGTAGGGCGGCGTCGAATGCGGCGAAGATGTTGCGCCAAGCGGCGAACGCGATTTCGCGATTGGCGTCAGCCAGTTGCGGCTTCACCCACTCGATGTACCAGTCGCAGAAATCGCCCCAGAAAAATTGATAGATCAAATGGCAGGCTTCGTGGAAGCGGAAGTCTTCGAGAGCTTTCGTTGCTTCTCGAGCGACCGCGGAGAGGCGCGAAAACATCCAGCGATGGACGAGATCGCTTTCGCCTTTTGTTAGATAGGGAGCTTTCGCGCGGATTTCGGGAGAGGCGAGTTCTTCCAGGGTGACGCCCTGAGCTTCGATCTTCTCGAGGTTGAAGAAGAGGAAGCGGGCGGCGTTCCAGATTTTGTTGGCGAAGGCCCGGGCGCCGAGGATGCGATCTTCGCTGAGGATGATGTCGGTGCCGGGGGCGGACATGCTGGCGAGCATGTAGCGCATGGCGTCGGTGCCGTATTGATCGGTGAGTTGGAGGGGGTCGACGCCGGTGCCTTTTGTTTTGGACATTTTGGCGCCTTCGGCGGTGCGGACGAGCGAGTGGAGGTAGAGGCGGTGGAAGGGAATTGTCTCGGCGAGGATTCCCTCAGGGGCTGAAGCCCCTTCCGTTGTTGCGCTGGTTACGCCGGAGCTGAAGCTCCGGCCTCCTGAACTGCTTTCAAGGCAAGCGAGGTCGGCGATAGAGCTCAGGCCCCCTACACTGCTTTCGAAGCGGGCGGCGCTGAGGTGGAGGCCCATCATGATCATGCGGGCGTCCCAGAAGAAGAGGATGTCGTAGCCGCTGATGAGAAGGCTGGTGGGGTAGTAGGTGCGGAGGTCGGGCGTATCGTCGGGCCAGCCGAGCGTGGAGAAAGGCCAGAGGCCGGAGCTGAACCAGGTGTCGAGGACGTCTTTATCCTGGGGGAGTCTTGAGCCGCCGCACTTCGGGCATTTTACGGGTGGGCTGGCGACGCGGGCGTGGCCGTCGACGATTTCGACGCGCGAATCAAGCGCGGGAATCATTTCCTTGCAGCCGGCGCAATGCCAGATGGGGATGCGGTGGCCCCACCAGAGCTGGCGGGAGATGCACCAGTCGCGAATATTTTCGAGCCAGTTGAGGAGGATGGTGCGCTGGTTATCGGGGACGACTTCGATGAGCCCATCGAGAATGACTTTTTTCGCGGGCTCGGCGAGCGGCTTCATTTTCATAAACCATTGCGTCGAGACGCGCGGCTCGACGATGGCTTTGCAGCGGTCGCAGGTGCCGATGGAGTGCGTGTGTTCGGCGATCTTTTCAATGAGGCCGAGTTCTTCGAGATCGGCGACGATGCGGGCGCGCGCGACGAAGCGTTCGAGGCCGGCGTATTTTCCGGCGGCTTCGCTCGTGTGAGCGTCGTCGGTCATCACGTCGATTTCGGGGAGATTGTGGCGCTTGCCGACTTCGAAATCGTTGGGATCGTGGGCGGGCGTGATTTTGACGACGCCGGTGCCGAATTCGCGGTCGACGTAGGCGTCGGCGATGATGGGGATTTCGCGATTCATCAGCGGCAGAATTACTTTTTTGCCGATGAGGTGCTTGTAGCGGTCGTCGTCGGGGTGGACGGCGAGGGCGGTGTCGCCGAGCATGGTTTCCGGGCGCGTGGTGGCGACGATGAGGTAGGCGGGAGTTTCAGGGGCTAAAGCCCCTCGCGTTGTTGCGGCGTTAACGCCGGAGTTAAAGCTCCGCCCCCCTACACTGCCGTGACCGGCAAGGCTCTGGTTTGAAGCGTCTGAGGCGCTGCCGGAGAGTGGGTAGCGGATGTACCAGAGCTGGCCGGTGCGCTCGTTGTGGACGACTTCAAGGTCGCTAATGGCGGTCTGGCAGCGCGGACACCAATTGACCATGTAGCGGCCGCGGTAGATGAGGCCTTCGCGATAGAGGCGGAGGAAGGCTTCGAGGACGGCGCGGTAGAGCTCGGGCTCGAGCGTGAATTTTTCGCGGGTCCAATCGCAGGAGGTGCCAAGGCGAATCATCTGGTCTTTGATGACGCCGCCGCTTTCCGCTTTCCACTGCCAGACGCGGCGCTCGAATTCTTCGCGGCCGAGATCCTGGCGCTTGATTCCTTCGGCGGCGAGTTTGCGTTCAACGACGAATTGCGTGGCGATGCCGGCGTGGTCCATGCCGGGGAGCCAGAGGGTGCGTTCGCCGCGCATGCGGTGCCAGCGGACGAGCATGTCGATCTGGGTGTGTTCAAGCATGTGGCCCATGTGGATGGAGCCGGTGACGTTGGGGGGAGGGAGGGCGATGGAGAATTTGGGACCGTCGGCGGTGCCGGAATTTTCGGCGCGGAAAAGATTTTCGTCGAACCAGGCTTTGGCCCAGCGGGCTTCGATTTCCTGCGGCTCGTAGGCTTTGGGTATTTCGTGAGGCATGTTTACCTGCGGCTTGGATTTTGCGGCACGGGCAAACAATCAATATAAATGGGGATGGAGCAGGAGGCAAGGAAGCAAGGACACAGGGAAGCAGGAGGCAAGTGGGGAGCGTTATAGGGGGAGAGTCGTACGCGGAAGACCTCAGGTCAGTCGTGGCCTGACGGCCGCTACGGGACCTGAGCTACGATGAATGGTGGATCGTGAATCGTGAATCGTGAATCGTGAATCAAGAATCGTGAATCAAGAATCATGAATGATGGATCGCTGATTGCTACTTGTCTCTTTTGGCCAGTTCGGCCTGGAGCATGTTTTCGACTAGAGGCTTTAGGAGATTCTTTGAGAGCAGTTCGTGAAGCTGAGGCTCTAGGCGCTCGAGAACCTTTTGGACTACGTCGTCGATGTTGGCTTGCGGCGGTGCGGGAGGTTGAGGTGAATTTACTTGTTCGAGAGCCGCGGCTGAGGGCATCAGGAATGGAATGCCCGCGAGAGCTTCGCGATTGGGCGGAGGGACGGTGGGAATGCGTTCGCTGAAATCGGCATGCGCGGGTTCGTCAGCGGCTGATTCTTCGGAGGCCGCTGCGAAGATGGGCGCAGGAGCTTCCTCTTGTGAAGCCGCGACGGTATCAGCAGCGGGTTCGCCATTCATGGGCTTGGGTTCGCCGGGGAACGGGAACGATTGAAGCGGCGCTCGATGCTCCTGGTGATCTTCGTAGGATGAATGGACCGTTTGTTCGCCGTGGTGGAGCAAAGGTTCGGGCGTGCCGTGGGCCGCCGGGGGCATCTCGAGCGGGGGATGCTTGTGGGACGGCGCGCTGTCGACTGGCGTGCTGACGATTTCGGGATCGGGTTTCTTTTCAAAACTTGGGACATCGCTGACGTGCGACGACGCTTCTGTGATCTGCGCTGCGCTGATTTCTGGAACACTGGATTCCTGATGAAGGTCTTTAGGGAGTTGGTCGCGAACCGGTGCTACGAGCGAAGTGCTGACCACTGGCTCGGGAGCTAATTCGGAAACAGGTTCCGACGCGGCATCGACGTGCGATGTGCTGATCGGCTGCTCGGACTCGGGCGAAGCGGATGAATTGCCATGAACGACCTCGCGAACGGCTTCAATGGCATCGGCGAACCAGGATTTCTTGCGTGGGCGAGCCTCTTCACGCGATGACGCTTCTTCGATGTGCTGCTCGTGCGCCGGTCGAGATTCAAGCGGTGAACGCCACGACGGCTCCGATGATGCGGGCGCCGCAATCGCAGGTTCCATGCGCCACGCGGGAGCTGAAGCGGCCGGTTCCGATATGTGTTCGGGGTCGGGCGCAGAAACATGAGATGCGGGAGCTGAGCTTGGTTCCGTCATCCAGCTGCCCTCGGGGTATTCCGAAGGCGGCGCGGTCAAGTCCGTCCAAGGAGTGGATGAATGAGAAGTTTTGGTTGCGGCCGGCGCGGGCTGCTTCATCTCGATTACGGCCGGGATTTCTTCCTTTTTCGGCGTAGCTGCCTGTGCCGGAGGCTCCGGCTCTTCTTCCATCGCCGCGGGATTGTTCACCACGGACTGGAACGCAGGGCTCTCATGCCAAGGTGCGGGAGCTTCGTTCTCAGCCGGTGTTGGGTTAGCAGAAAGCCGCATGCCGTAGGGGGCGAAAGACTGAGTTTCTTCCTCTTCGACAGCGGTAAAAGATTCTGCCGGTTTCGAAATGAGCTGCTGCCCGAGAGGAGCTAAGGGCGCGATAGATTCGTTGTCCGTGTCATGGTCAAGTTCGTTGTCAAGTTCATCGTCGCGGATGTGAATACGTTTGGGCGGAACTTCTTTTTCCGACGGGAAGGTGATCGGAGCCAAATCTTTGCCGTAAGAATATGCCGGGTCAACGGCGGTGTTTTCGGGAATCTCGAAATCCATTCCGCCGCTGCGGCGCCAATCGGTTGCGGTGGCGGCGACGTCGAAATCGTTTTCGTCCTCGTCGCTGTCCTTTGTTTTTGCCACGGGTGGCCTCGGTGCCTTTCTCTCTTCCGCCTCCGTCTCATCGTCGAGCGAGCGGACACACTTGCCAAAGCCATAGATGGCGGCAGCTTCTTCCGGCGAGGGCTCGGGGAAATCGGGAAGCGGTTTCGGTTCGGCTTTCGCCGCAATTTCCATCACCGGCGGTGGAGGCGGCTCCGGCGGAGTTTCGCGTGCTTTGGCGAGTTCTGCCGCGACTTTGGGATTTTTTTCGAGTGCCGACATCACCATGGCGATCAGCGGATCCGGCGGAACGAAAGGCTTTTTCAGAACGCCGTCGGCACCAACGCGGCGCGCTTCTTTTTCGTCGAGAGGATCAAATGCGCCAACGAGGAGAATCACCGGAACGTGAGCGAAGCGAGTGTCTTTCTTGACGAATTCGCATACTTCATAACCGTTGCGGACGGGCATGAAGACGTCTGCAAGAACCAGATCGGGGTTCGCATCGGGAATGCGGCGCACCGCTGCTTCGCCATTGCCTACGGCAACTACGTCGACACCACGCTCTTCAAACGCCAACACGATCATCTTCTGGATGTTGGTATTGTCGTCTGCGACCAGAATTCTGGGCACTTGAGCCACCTCGCGGCGCACCCGCACGGCGACACGCCGACCTCTTTCGCTCCCCTATTGCAGCATCCCTCCTTGGGGGCGTCAACGAACACGAAGTACAGGCGTGCCTGAGGTGTTAGTAGGCGATTAACAGGGGCGTTACCAGGGGATTAGCTTCCTGGCGCCCTTTTTCTTCTTGCTGGTGGAGTCCTTGGAGTCGTCGGAGGAGCTGGTTTGCGATGACGTTGCAGTCTGGCCGGAGCTGCTCGAGTCGGTGGAGGACTGATCCGTTTGAGCCGGGGCTTGACTGCCCGCCGACTGGCTATTAGTGCCTGAAGGGGCACTGGACGTGGTTCCGCTGGACGTTGTGGCGGAAGATGACGAATCGGCTGGATTTGTGGCAGGCTGCGCGGGCGCAGCAGCGGTCTGGTTAGTTCCAGCAGCTGGAGGATTGGCTCCATTGGTCGTATTAGAATCGCGGGGCTGGATGATCTGAACGCCAAGTATGGTGCCGCCTCCGGGACCTGACTCGACGGTCGTTTGAGAGGTGGAGGCGTCCTCTTGCTTCGTCGGTCCGGTGGAAACGCCCGTACTCGGTGTGTCGGCAGAGCCGCCAGTAGAAGCCGATCCCGACAAACTGAAATTCGACGAGCCGCCGGCGTTTGGTTTCAACACTTCGCTGGCAGCCACCGCGTCGTCCGGCGGATTCAGGTTCGGCTGCCCTGTGTGGGCGGCAGCAGAAACATCAGGCGCCGTGTGAATCATATTCGTAGGGCCCTTGAGAAGGGCATTGGCGTGGTGTTGCTTCTCGTAATCACGTTCCTTTTGCATGCGAGCAACGGCGTCTGGATTCGGCGCCGGCACGGGAAGGCCCATTTGTTTGAGCCTGGACTTTGCCTCCTGTGCGCGCGGCGAAAGCGGATATTGTTCAGCTATCTGCGCGTACACCTTGCCGGACAAAGCGTTCCAATAGTTACGCTGGTCTTCGTTCTTCACTTCCGCCTTAACGCGCGTGTAGATATCGCCGAGCATCCAGAGAGCTTCATCGCTCTGGCTGTACAGCGGGTAGCGATTGACGACTTCCAGAATGCGCGCGGCGGAGGCGCGATAATCCTGCTTGGTGTAGTAGAAGTGCGCGATCTTGTACTCGCCGTCGGCGAGGACTTCCTGCACTTCACGCAGGCGCTGTTCGGCCTGCGGCGCGAGCGGACTTTGGGGATACTTCAAGAGCATGGCCTGAAATTCGTCCTCGGCCATTTGCGCCTGCGAGCTGTCGCGGTCAGCCTTTTCCATCATCTTGTAGTGCGCCATGCCGACTTGCATTTGAGCGTACGCGGCTTCTTCCAGGAACGGGAAGAAAGTGATGAAGTCTTTATATTCCGCTACCGCCTGCGTAAGGTTCGAGGTGCCATTCTCTTTGAAATAGGAATCCGCGACGGCGAGTTTTGCCTTGGCGAGATATTCGCTGTCGGGATAGGTGTTGATCAGCGTTTGCAGTGAGAGGCGGCCTTCGGTGAACCGGCCATGCTTAATGTCTTCCTGCGCGCGATCGTAAAGGAGCTTGTCAGGTTGAGCGGAGGTGTTCGCGTCTGTGTCCGCGGTCTTGCCCGGCTGTTTCTTCTTCGCCGGCTTCTTGATCAACTGTGCGTTTGCAGTGCAACTGATACCACAAGAGATCGCTACTACTAGAATTGCCTTAAGAAATCGCCGCGTTCTCATTATCCCCCGCTGCTGATGAGTCTCGGCCATCCGGTTCCGCTCAAACTTTCTGGCCGAGAGCATTGTTTGCGAGCTGACGCAATTGGCGCACGGAAGCCGACGGATCAGAGGTGTGGAAGACGGATGTCCCGGCAACGAACGTGTTGGCTCCGGCCTTTGCAAGCTCGGCTATATTTTCCAGATCGACTCCCCCGTCTACTTCAATCCGGAACGCACCATTATATCGCGCGCGCCATTCGCTCAAGTGGCGAATTTTCTCGAATGCCCCGGGGATGAATTTCTGGCCGCCAAATCCCGGATTCACAGACATGACCAGCACTGTGTCCACCTTGTCGAGGACCTCTGAGAGCATCACGACCGGCGTGGCCGGATTGATCACCGCTCCCGCTTCTACTCCGTGCTCTCGAATCATCGCCAGTGCACGATCCAAGTGAACAGTGGCTTCTTCATGGACCAGAACCCGGTTGGCACCGGCGCGGACGAACTCCTCGATGTATTCCTCCGGATTCTCGATCATGAGATGCACGTCGAGGGGCAGGCGGGTTGCTTTGCGCAAGGACTCGACGACAGGGATACCGATGGAAATATTCGGCACGAAGTGGCCGTCCATCACATCCACGTGAAGCACGTCCGCGCCACCCTGCTCGACCGTGCGAATTTCATCGCCCAGCTTCGCGAAATTGGAGGCGAGGATCGAGGGAGCGATTTCTATACGCGCGTAGCTCATGATCGCTGCGGCAAGTCTAGCACAAGCGATGCGGGCTATTGAGATAGCTGTAGATCAACGGAAGTGCCGGCGTGCACGTGAGAGCCTCGTGGCAGGGGCTGCGCAATTACGACGCCGTGTTGCGCGCCGAGTGTAGGCACGAAGGTGAGTTTGCCGAGCTTCAGTCCCGTCGCCGACATTCTCGATTCTGCTTCAGCAAGGGTAAGACCTGCGAGCTCCGGCATTATGTACGACTCGGGGCGCGGGCCGCGCGAGACGAGAAGGTTCACGTGGGGGCTGGTGATGTCCGTTTTCCCCGGCGCGGGATCCTGGCGAAGAATCGTTTCGTCATTCGAGGTGCCGGGAAGATAGAGAGACGAAATCTCACCGATCTGCATTCCGGTCCTCATCAGCTCAATTCTTGCTGCGCGAAGGCTACGTTCTTCGAGGAGAGGAATAGTGGCCTTTTGCGGACCGAGGCTGAGCACGACGTGTGCGTATTGGCCGACCTTTACTTTGGAGCCAGCTGTCGGGCTCTGGCGGACAACTTCGTCAACGGGAAGCGGATTATAGATATGATCTTCGATTTTGATGTTGATGCCGCGTCCCTGCAGCATCTGTTGGGCTTCGATGGCTTTTTTCCCGACTACATCGGGCACGGCAACTTCGCGTCCCTGAATCGTGAAGCGAACGGCAAGCAGCGCGCTCAGAAAGGCCACCGACGCCAGTATGAAAAGCATCAGCGCCATGCGAAAAATCCATTCGAGGCGCTCGCGGAAGGTCATGCGTTTGCTCGGCTCCCGACGATGAGCCTAGCGAGGAAAGCGGAAACTGAAAAGGGAAAATAGCGAGGCGCGTTACGGTTTTGTAGCCCCCGTTTTTATCAGGACTGCAGCGAAAAAGCCGTCGGTGCGTTGCGTGGCCGGTGATGTGCGAACTTGGCTGTTGGCGTCGACTAGATTTTGCGCGTCAAGGCCGGGTACCAAGTGGGGTTCTAGCGACTTCGTAACTTCATTTTGCGGCGCTCGTTTGATCGTCGGCGCGCTTTTCAAGACTTCGGAGACGACGTCCTCATTTTCTTCCGGCTCCATTGAGCAGGTCGAATAGACGAGACGGCCTCCTGGTGCGAGCTGTTGGATCGCCGAGGCGAGAATTCTTACTTGCAGAATGTGGAATTCAGCGAGCTGTTCCTGGCTGAGGCGCCAGCGTATTTCCGGATGACGCGCTAGAGTCCCGGTGCCGGAGCAGGGTGCGTCAACGAGGATGCGATCGAACAGGCGGCCGAACGGAAAATCGTGCGTGGCATCGAGTTCGACGATCTGGACGCCTTCGAGGTTGAGCCTCTCGAACTGATTCCGCATTGCTCGGAGGCGGTGCGCATGGCGATCGGTGGCGACTACCATTCCTCTTGATCCTGCGGCGCGAACGAGGGGCGGCGTCTTCCCGCCGGGAGCGGCACAAAGATCGAGAACGGCTTCGCCCGATTCAACACCTAAGAGCAACGGGATGGTTTGAGAAGCCTCATCTTGAATCGAGATCAAGCCTCGGCGGAATGGCTCCGTGCGCGCGGGGCTTCCGCCACTCGCGGCGAATGCAGATTTGAGAAGGTGCGGCGGTTCGATGCGCAGGCCGGCGCTTTTAATCGCTGCAAAAACTTCGTCACGCTGTAACGGATCATGAAGCGCGCAACTTAGGTTCGGGGTTCGGTTGTCCGCTTCGAGCAGAGCCACGGTGTCCGCCTCGCCGAGGTTCTTAAGCCAGCGTTCGACGAGCCATGTGGGATGCGAATGCAGAATGCCGAGACGATCAGCGAGCGGCAAATCGGCGGGGATCAGCCGCTCGATTGGGTTTGCTTCGGTCGTGGCGTGTGCTTCGGGATTTTCGGCTGACGCGCGGCGGAGTACGGCATTGACAAGAGAAGCAGCCGAGGACTTGCGCGCGCGTTTCACAAGCTCTACCGATTCGTTCACGGCGGCGCGGGTTGGAACGCGTTCGAGAAAGCGAAGCTGGTAAAGACCGATGCGAAGCGCGAGCGCCACGGGCAGATCGAGCCGGGCGATCGGTTTCTTGAGCTGGCGATCGAGCAGGAAATCAAGAAGCCGCCGCCAGCGGAGCACACCGAAAGTGACTTCAGTGGCGAGAGCGGCGTTCTCTAGTGTTACGCGCGAGCCAAGCTCGGCGTGAAGCACATCGCTCGCATACGCACCCTCGGCTTCGACGCGGCGCAATACTTCAAGTGCGATCGTTCGCGCTGGACTAATCGGCACAGAACTATGAAATCACATCCGCCTGAGCGCGAGAAGAGATCAGGACAGGCATTCGAGTCTAGCTGCCGAAATGCTCGCCGGGCTCGATGCGGGCGCCATTCATGAATGCGCGATCGCTGATGCGGTTGCGGCCTTCGATCTGAATTTGCTCCACGTGCAGCGCGGTGGAGGCCCCGCAGATTACGAGCAGGCCATCCTCTTGCGTCGGCAGGATGATGCCTGGCATGCCGCCCGCCGCTACTGGTTTTAACGGCTTGCCCCATATACGGGCCGCCGCGCCACGAAACGTTGTGAATGCGCCGGGCCAGGGTTGCAGGCCGCGGATGCGGTTATAAATTTGTGGCGCCGGCAGAGACCAATCAATTTGACCATTTTCCTTTTTCAACGGTGGCGCAAGTGAAGCCTGCCTATTGTCCTGCGGCGTAGGCGCGATTTCGCCTTGGTCGAGTCTCTTCAGGGTTTCCATTATCAGTGGGGCGCCGGCTTCGGCGAGCTCAGCATAGAGTTCCGGCGCGGTTTCGTCGGGGCCAATGTCGGTTTGATATTTTAGTAGCGTCGGGCCGGTGTCCAGTCCCGCGTCGATCTGCATCGTGGTAAGGCCCGTGATTTTTTCGCCGTTAATGATCGCCCAGTTGATCGGGGCGGCGCCGCGGTACTTTGGGAGCAGAGAACCGTGGAGATTGATCCAGCCGAGGCGTGGGATCGCGATCAGTGGCGCGGGAATAATTTGCCCGTAAGCGATGATCACGACCACGTCAGGCGCGAGGCGCTTGAAATAATCGAGCGATGATCCAGATTTGATTTTTTCAGGCTGATAGACGGGGACGCCGGCTTCGAGCGCCGCATCCTTTACCGGCGAACTCGCCGTTTTCTCCCCGCGACCGCGGGGGCGATCCGGTTGCGTGACGACGGCGGCGACCTCGAAATAGGAATCCAAGAGCAAGGCGCGGAGGGAGGGAATTGCGAAGGCGGGTGTGCCGCAGAATACCAGCCTTAGCGGCACGGCGGCGCTACCATTCGCCCGCTTTTTTCATCTTGCGAATTTTGCGTTTGATCATGTCGCGCTTGAGCATTCCGATGTGCATGATGAAAAGCGTTCCGTTCAGGTGGTCGATCTCGTGACAGAACGCGCGAGCGAGCAATCCTTCGCCGCGCATTTCGAATTCGGTGCCCGAGGCATCCTGCGCCCGCACGGTGACGTACTGCGGTCGCGCCACATGGGCGCGAAATCCCGGTAGCGAAAGGCAGCCTTCTTCCTCGCGCTGCTCGCCTTCGGCGTGAATGATTTCCGGGTTGGCGCAGACGATCTTGGCTTCCGGGTTTTTCCCGTTCGACACGTCAATCACAGCGATGCGCAGTCCGATTCCGATTTGCGGCGCTGCAAGGCCCACGCCCGATGCTGCGTACATGGACTCGAACATGTCCGCGAGGAGCTTTTGGATCTCGTCGTCGAATTTTTCAATTCGTTTCGTCGCCGTTTCCAGCACCGGGTCGCCGCATTTCACAATCGGATGAATCATTTCGAATAGTTCCTCAATTCTGGTTCGCGATCAGAAATTATCCAGTTGACGTTCGTAGTTTTCAAAATTCCGCCGCGTTTCGTCGAGCGAGTCGCCGCCAAATTTTTCAAGGAACGCGGAAGCCAACTCCAGCGCGACCATCGCTTCTCCAGCCACTCCCGCCGCCGGCAACACGCAAACATCGGAACGTTCGTAGGCAGCCTTCACGGCTTCCTTCGTGTTCAGATCGGCGGTGAACAGTGGGCGCCTTAGAGTGGAAATCGGCTTCAGGTATCCGCGCACCACCACCTCCTCGCCATTGGTAATGCCACCTTCGATTCCGCCGGCTCGATTGGAGGAGCGATCGAACCGCTTTTGCGTAGCGTCATAGCGAATTTCATCCTGCACTTCCGAGCCGTAGCTTCCGGCATTCGCGATCCCTGCGCCAATTTCGACGGCCTTCACCGCCTGAATCGACATCACTGCCCGAGCGATGCGCGCATCGAGTTTTTCGTCCCACTGAGCGTGGCTGCCGAGCCCGGGCGGAATTCCTCGAGCGACCACTTCGAAAACACCTCCCACCGAGTCGCCGGCTCGAAGCGCGTGGTCCACTTCCGCTTTCATCCGCGCTTCGGTCTCGCCATCCACGCAACGGAGCGGCGAATCCAGATTGTCGCAGACCGCCTCAATTTCCGCCCACTCCGCATCACGCTCAAACCGCGCATGCCCTACGGCAATCGTGTGGCTCAATACTGTCGCGCCAAATTGATGCAGAAAAAGTTTTGCAAACGCGCCAGCCGCCACTCGCGCAGCAGTTTCTCGAGCCGATGCGCGCTCGAGAATGTAGCGCGCGTCATGCAAATTGAATTTCAACGCGCCGGCGAGATCAGCATGGCCCGGTCGAGGCGCGGTAAGCGGCCGCTGCGTGCCTTTTGTGCCTGCCGGCGCCGAATCTGCACCCTCGGTGTCCTCCACCGGCAGAGCCTTCTCCCAATTCGTCCAGTCTCGATTTTCGATGCGTACCGCAATCGGTGCGCCAATCGTCTTTCCGTGCCGCACTCCAGCGAGAATATCCGCCCGATCCTTCTCGATTCGCTGCCTGCCGCCGCGTCCATAGCCTATCTGGCGTCGATGCAATTCACGCTGAATGAAATCAGTGTCGACGGGAACGCCTAGGGGCAGCCCAGAAATCCAGGCAATGAGAGCCTGCCCGTGCGATTCCCCCGCGCTGACGAATCGAAGCATGCTCCACGCACCTCACCCGCGACACCGGGCAAACTCGCAATTCTACCGGACGCGTTCACTCGCGTAAAGCAATGCCGCAGCCAATTCCCGCTGCCGCCGATGATTGCTTGACGCAAGTGCCTCGCGACGCTACGCTTCGATGAGCCGCGGACGCGCTTGTTCTTCGGGCGTCCAGACACGATGCTCGAAGCCAGTGAAACGCAGTCACTCCCCTCGGTCATCGGGGACGCGATCAAGCGCTTAGTCTTCGCCGTGCAGGACTATTCGCTCCTCACCTTTCAGTCGCTCACCAACATTCTTACGCCGCCGCACTATTGGTTTGATGCGCTCGAGCAGATGGATCTCATAGGCGTGGGATCACTGCCAATCGTTGTCCTAACGGGTTTTTTTATCGGCGGCGTGATGGTGCTGCAAACTGCATCGCAATTCGAACGGTTTGGTGAAACGGCCCTCACCGGCGATGCGGTTTCGCTCGCTCTCGTCCGCGAACTTGGGCCGGCGATCACGGCTTTGCTTGTAGCCGGCCGCAATGCATCCGGAATGGCATCCGAGCTCGGTTCGATGGTCGTCACCGAACAGGTGGACGCGATGCGCGCGCTAGGCACCGATCCGATCCGCAAGCTCATGACCCCGCGCGTAATTGCGACTGTCACGATGCTGCCCCTGCTTACCGCCATTTCCGATTTTGTGGGTCTGATCGGTGGGTTCATCGTCGCCTACTTCACGTTGCGGCTCGGGCCCGTGCAGTTCTGGACGCGCGCCATCGACGCGCTGGATTTTGGCGATTTGGCGCAGGGGTTTGCGAAGCCGGTGGTGTTCGCGCTGATCATCGCGTCCGTCGGCTGCTACCAGGGCTTGCGCGTTCGCGGCGGAACGCAAGGCGTCGGCCGCGCCACTACATCCGCAGTCGTGATTTCATCGGTGCTCGTGCTGGTGGGAGATTTCTTCCTGTCGCGTTTATTGTTGTTCATATTCCACAAATAATGGGCTCAACAAAGTGTTGTCACGCAGCTGAACAACGTACTCGCTCAAGGCTATAATCCGTAGCGACTTCGAATTTAGGGTATACTTGGCGAGCAATTCACCGCACTCAGCGAATCGGCAGTGCAGGCGGAAATGATTAACGGCCCTCCCCCAAGTAGTCCCTCAGCTCTGGTGATTGACGTGGATCCGGAAATCCACGCCATGCTGCAAACAGTTCTCGATCCGGTTGCCTGGAAAGTCCGTCATGCGCCCAATAATGTCGCGGCTTTGACGCTGGCCGAAGCCTCACATTACGATCTGATCGTCACAAGCGACAAAACCTCGGGGCGGGAAGATATAGATCTTCTTCGCAAAATCCGGCGAGTGCGGCCCCACACCCGGCTGATTATATTGACGGACGAGAGCGCACCGTCGTACGTGATCGATTCGATAAAAGAGCGGGCATTCAGCTATTTTTCAAAGCCTTTTTCGCTCAATTCATTGTCCGACATGATTCAGCACGCGATTGACAGCCCATGCTGGGACGACGGAATCGAGATTCGTTCGGCGACTCCAGAGTGGATTCGGCTGGTGGCGCGATGCGACCTCGGAACCGCTGAACGACTCGTTCAATTCCTGCATGAAGTGGGAGATCTTCCCGGGGTGGAAGGTAACGCCGTGGGCACGGCGTTTCGGGAAATCTTGCTGAATGCGATGGAATACGGCGGCAAGTTTCAGCCCAACCAGTATGTGGAAATTTCTTACGTTCGCGCGAAGCATATGGTGATGTGCCGGGTGAAAGATCCCGGCGAAGGATTTTCCCTCGATGAAATCTCACATGCGGCAATCGCAAACCCGGAAGAAGACCCGATTCGCCATGTAGTCCATCGCGAGGCGAAAGGATTGCGCCCAGGCGGCTACGGCGTGCTATTGGCGCAGAAGTTGGTGGATGAACTGATTTACAACGAAAAAGGCAACGAAGTTCTGCTCGTGAAGTATGTCGATCGCCCCAATTCGGCCGGCGGTTCTGCGTCAGTCAGTTGAGACATTATTGGGGCGGTGAGCGCCGACTACTCTTCGTCGCCTCGCAATTCCTCTTCAATTAGCACGTGTGAATTTGCGATCAGCTCTGAAAGGCCTGCGCTCTTGAGCTGGCGATTGAACGAGGGAATTTCACTCGTGCGCAGTTCGTCCCAGCGCTTCATCGTCGCTGTGAAATCCTTTTCAACTGTGATGAGCGCCTGGTCTTGCGCGGGAGTCGGAGCAACGTCGGCGCGGTCGATTTCCGCGTAGAGCGCGGCGATGTTGGTGGCAACCTGACTGAGCGTTGATTCAGCCGGAACAGCCAGCACGGGCGCCGCAGCGGGTGCGGGAGGCTTTTGTGCTTCTTGTGGAGGCGCGCATTCGAGAAGTGCGCCAAGTTTTTTGTCGAGCGCTTCGATGGCTTCTTTCGTGGAGCCTGTCGCGGTTTTCGAGAGCTTCTCAATCTGTTCGCGGATGGACCGAGCGTGGGCAACCGCCTCGGAGCTGCGAGTCATCCGGTCGGCGAGGGTTGTTTGCATAGCGAACAGTGCGCGCAGGCCTTCGGGCGAAGCTTTCACGCGTGGATCCATTCGCACGGTGAGTGGCGCAGAAAAATTCGAGCCGCCGGCAGTGAACTTCACAGAATAGACGCCAGGAAGGGCGCGCGGCCCGAGCGGGTGGGGCGGCGTATCGTGCGGAACAGCGGAAATCGGGTATTGGTGGCGCAGCGCCACCGGCGCGGGATAGTGCAAATCCCAGACCCACCGGTGCATTCCCGCATTGGCGGAGAGAATGCTCTGCCGCCGAATCCAGTAGAGAGGAATCAGCTGCTTTGCGATTTCTTCTTCGGCTTGGTCTGGCTTGTCCGCGCTCGAAAATTTGCGAACGAGTTTGCCTTGCGAGTCGAAAATCTCGAGCGTGACTGCACCGCCTGAAGTCTGTGAGAGGTAGTAGTCGATGATTGCGCCATTGGGTGGGTTTTCGCCGGCAGGCTCGTCGGGAGGCATCGGTGTATCGGTATAGGTTGAGCGACGGACGCGATACGCTGGGGCCGGCTTAAACAGCACGTTACTGGTGACTGCGGTGTCCGCGTTGATCTGTCGCAGCGGCGAGATGTCGTCCAGAATCCAGAACGAGCGGCCGTGCGTGCCAAGGATTAGGTCGTCCTCGTAAATCCACAGATCGCGCATCGAGGTGTGCGGAAGATTGAGCTGCAGCGATTGCCAGTGATCGCCGTCATCGAACGAAACCCACACGCTCGTCTCGGTGCCCGCAAACAGCAGTCCCTTGCGAACGGGATCTTCGCGCACGGTGTCGACAGGGGCGTTGTCAGGTAAACCAGCGGTGATTAGTTGCCAGGTCTTGCCGCTGTCGTGCGTACGATAGACGTAAGGCTTGAGGTCGTCGACGCGGAAGCGGCTCACAGATGCGTAAGCAGATTCGTCGTCAAAATGTGACGCGGAAATCTGTGTCACCTTGCTCCACGGCGTCAACTCCGGCGGAGTAATGTTGGTCCAATTCTTCCCGCCGTCGCGCGTATTCCAGATGTACCCATCATCCGTGCCGGCCCACAGGACGTCCTCGGTGCGAAACGACGGGGCAAACGCGTAGATCACACCTCGCTGTTTATCAGCTTTGGTAACGTTCTTCGGATCGGCCTTGACCATCCCTTCAACGCTAGGCGGAATTCCCGGATGCTCCCGCGCGAGATCGGGACTGATGGTGTCCCAATGATTGCCGCCATCACTGGATTTGAACAGAAAATTCGCCGTCGTGTAGAGAACGTGCGGATCGATAGGAGAGAACATAATCGGCTGCGTGCGATCGGTACGGAATTTGGGATCGCGGAGCGGGATTGGCGAGACGTTCTGCACCTGCCCCGTGCTCCAGTGATATTTTGAAACTTCGTTGCGTCCCGCCCCATAAATTATGTCTGGATTGAGCGGGTCAGGCGCCACATAGCCGTATTCAATCGCGCCAACGGGATGCCAGTCGCGAAACGTGATTTCGCCGTCGTTGCCGCGTGAAAGCGTACAGACGGAGCCGCTCTCCTGCTGGCCGCCGCAAACCTTGTACGGAAATTCGTTGCTGACGCTCACGTGATACATCTGCGCGGTTGGCTGGTTGTACCAGGAACTCCACGTTTCGCCGCCGTTCACCGAAACGATCGTACCCTGATCGCTGACGATAAGAATAATTTTCGGATCGCGTGGGTTAATCCAGATGTTCTGGTAATCGTCGCCGCCAGGAGCGCCGCGGATGCTGGTCCATGTTTTCGCGCCATCGGTGGAACGTACGGTGACGATGCTAGTGCTGTAAACGACGTCAGCATTCTTCGGATCGACGCCGAGCATCGGAAGATCACCGCCGCCGATACGCATCGCCGGCCGGCCATCCTCGGTAGCCCTCGTCCAGGTCTCGCCGGAATCGTCCGAGCGGTAAATTCCCAGGCCCTTTCCTGAGCCGTATTCGCCGGGCTCTTGTGTGCCGGCGACCAAGTACAGCCGGCTCGTTTGGCTTTGCGCGATGGCGAAATGAAATTGGATCACATTCTTTGGAAGTCCGCTTGTGAGCGGTTTCCAGGTTTTACCGCCATCCGCGGACTTGAAAAGGCCGCCGTCCGTCGTCTGGTATTTGTCGCCGTCTTCCCAAGGTCCCTGGCGAACGGACCACAACGAGGCGTAGGCCACATCGGGATTCGAAGGATCGAATTCGACCTGATCGCCGCCTGTGTTTTCATTTTTGGAGAGCACCTTCGTCCAATTCTGGCCGCCGTCAGTGGAAAGATAGATGCCGCGTTCATCGCTCGGGCCATACGGATGCCCGAGAACCGCTGCAAGCACATGATTCGGATCGCGTGAATCCACAGCGAGGCCCGGAATTTGCTGGCCATTCCGCAGCCCGAGATGCGTCCAGGTTTTTCCCGCGTCGGTGGATTTGTAAATGCCATTACCAACGGAAAGATCGGGGCGCGCGAGGCCTTCGCCGCTCGCGACGTAAATGATATTGGGGTCGGAGGGAGCAATGGCGATGGCGCCGATCGATTGAGTCGGTTGCGAATCGAAGTTCGGCAACCAGGTGCGTCCGTAATCGGTGGATTTCCAGACGCCGCCATTCACCACGCCTATGTAAAAAACATTCGGCTGACTCGCTACACCAGCCAGAGCGCGCGTGCGTCCGCCACGAAATGGCCCGATCATCCGCCAGTGCAAATCCTGATACGTCGATTCTGGAAATTGCTGCGCCAACACACTGCACCCGAGAGACAGAATTAGAAAAAATGCTGCGGCGATCGAGCGAAAGTAACGAACCACGCGAATCCTCCCATGAAATGCGCGGCAAGCATAAATCAGGTGAAGTCTCTAGAAGCAGGGAATTTTCAAATTGTCTTCTTCACATACCCGGAGCACACCAGCACCGGAAGGCGGGGATATTTCGGAAATGAAGCGTCGGTTTCCGACAAAGCGCAAAAATAGAAGAGCGATCCTCGGTCAGATCGAATTTGCCGGGAGTGCACGCATTCGGCGCAGAGGCCGATCTCGTTCCTCTTCTCAACTGATTTGCCGGCGTTTTTCACCGAGGTCAGCATACCGGAATCGCCGACCTCGCGGCCCGTTACGTTCCGGCGCGCCGCGCGATGCGCGTAGATCCCATCGTCGCCCTGCGTCACGAATAGCTGGCCGCCGCCCGCGAGTCAATTCAGCTCGCGTCATTTCTCGTTTGCCTGACGTGTTAGAATCGCGCGGATGGCGCCGCAAAACACTTTCCTCGCTTCCAATCTTAGGGAGATTCGTCAGCGAATGGCTCGATCGGCTTCCCGCGCTGGCCGCGCAGCCGAAGCCATCACGCTGGTAGCCGTCTCCAAAACATTTCCTCCCGAAGCGATTCGTGACGCCTACGAACTCGGCGTGCGCCATTTTGGCGAGAATCGCGTGCAGGAATGGGAGTCGAAGCGAGCAACCGTCACGGGTCTCGACGCCACGTGGCATCTGATTGGTCACCTTCAAAGCAACAAAGCGCGCCGTGCCGCAAATTTATTCAGTCGTGTGGATTCCGTGGACAGCATCGCGCTCGCCCAAAAACTGGACGCAACGGCGGCAGCAGAAGGAAACCGATTGAAGGTGTTGATCGAAGTGCATCAGGGAGGCGAGGAAACAAAAAGTGGTGTGCCGGAAGCCGATTTGCCGGCGCTGACGAAAGGCATGGCTCATCTGCGGAATCTCGAGTTACTCGGCCTGATGACGATTCCTCCTTATTTCGAAGAGCCGGAACGAGTGCGGCCATACTTTCGAAGATTGCGAGAATTGCGCGACAAGACTGGGGCGCAACTCGGCTTGCCGCTAACAGTGTTGTCCATGGGCATGAGCCACGATTTTGAAATCGCGATCGAGGAAGGCGCCACAGAAATTCGCGTCGGCACAGGCATCTTTGGCCAGCGTAGCAATAAGTTGTGATCGAAATTATCGAACGCGACCGTTCAGTTGTTTTTGGAGTTCGAGTTACGCCGCGCGCCAGTCGCGATTCGATCGAAGGCGAGTTTCAGGGTGCGCTGAAGGTGCGCCTTACAGCGCCGCCCGTGGAAGACAGGGCCAACGACGCGCTGCGGCGTTTCTTGGCCGTTTGTTTGAACGTGCCCGTGTCGGCTGTTAGAATCGTGGGAGGCGAGAAGAGTCGCAACAAGCGAGTGTCGGTGGTAGGCGTCACTCGAGCGCAAGTAGCTGCACGGATCGCAGCCGCCGAAGGCGAAAAAGTTGCCCCAGACAACAAAGAATCCCTTCATGGTCGACGTTAAAGCAATTCAAGCGGAACTGCGCGCCAGCAAAATTGACGGCTGGCTTTTCTACGATCATCACCGCCGCGATCCAATCGCCAACATCATTCTAAAGCTCGGCACCAACGGCCTCGCCTCGCGCCGCTGGTTTTACTTCATCCCCTCGAAGGGCGAGCCGCGAAAGCTGGTCCACCGGATCGAAGCGGGCATGCTCGATTCGCTCGACGGCCGCAAGTACGTCTACTCGGGTTGGGAAGAACTTCACAAGACGCTGCCGAAATTGCTCTCCGGCAGCAAAACGATCGCCATGCAGTATTCGCCCGAAAATAATATTCCATACATCGGGCTCGTCGACGCGGGAACTGTCGAACTGGTCCGCAAGCTGAAGAAAAAAGTGGTGAGCTCCGCGAATCTGGTCCAGAAATTCGAAGCCAGCTGGTCGAATGCGCAGCTTGAATCGCATCTCGATGCGGGAAGAATCATCGACCGCGTAAGGCAAGACGCTTTCCTGCGGGCGGCCGCGTTTGTCCGGGAAGGGAAGCCGCTCAGCGAATACGATCTGCAGCAATGGATCGCCGACCAGTTCCGCGCGAATGGCCTTTTGCCCGAAGCGACAATCGTCGCGGTGCAGCCCAACAATGGTAACCCCCACTATGAGCCAACCGCCGAAGGATCGTGCCCGATTCGCGCCGGAGACTTGCTGCTTCTCGACATGTGGTCGAAATTCGACCGCCTCGGCAGCGTGTTCTATGACATCACCTGGATGGGCTACCTGGGAAACCGCGTTCCGGACACGTACGTGAAAATATTTCGCATCGTGAAGCAAGCGCGCGACAAGGCCGTAGAAGTGGTAAAAGAAGCCGTAGCCGAAGATCGCTCCGTCCACGGATGGGAAGTTGACCGCGCCGCGCGCGAGACGATTCGCAAAGCCGGCTACGCGAAATATTTCGTCCATCGCACCGGCCACAGCATCGGGGAAAATATTCACGGCAACGGCGCTAACATGGACAGCCTCGAAACTCGCGACGACCGCGAAATCATTCCGCACACGTGCTTTTCGATCGAGCCCGGTATCTATCTCCCCGATTTCGGCATCCGCAGTGAAGTTAACGTGTACGTGGCCGAGCACGAAGCGCGCGTCACCGGCGCCATCCAGGCAGAGATTCTTCCGTTGCTCGCCTGAGGCATCATTGAACGAAACGCCGAACGTAACTCCGGAGCACGAATCTTTCTCGCCTCCTGAAAATCACGAACCCGAACAGGTCACCCCGCGTCCCCCAAAAACCGCCGCTGCTTCCAGCCCGCTTTCAATCGCCGTTGCGTCGTGGCTCGTACCAGGACTCGGCCACTTACTTCTGCGCCGTACCGGGCGGGCGATCGTTTTTTTCATCGCCGTGGGAGGACTCGCGATAGCCGGCTCTCGCATGAGAGGCAATGTTTTCCCACCGCGATCGGCCGATCCTTTTGGCACCCTAGGATTTTGGGCGGACGCAGCGTCGGGAATATTCTATTTGCTCGCGCGAGCGTTTGAACGTGCCGGTCCAGACGTATCGCGCGCGGCGGGCGATTACGGCACCCGATTTATCGCTGCGGCAGGGATCGTGAACCTGATTGCGGCATTCGACGCGTACGAAATCGCGGCAGGGCGGCGAAGCTAGATGCCGGCTGTTACGTCATGCTGAGCCATTTCTGGGCGATGGTTCTCTTCGCGTTGTTCGTCTCCATGGCTCTTGGCTGCCTCACGCGACGCACAACGCTGGAACGAATCAAGTACGCGGCATTGTCTTTTGTCCTGTTCCTCTTGATCGGCTTCGGCGCCGCATGGCTCATGTATCCGTTCTCGCGATGATCTATTTTCCCTTCGTCTTCGGAGGCGCCCTTCAAGCGCAACTACGCACAACCGTTAGTCCCTGGGTTTGACAGTTTTTTCGCCCCGATGTTACAGTCAAAACTCACGCCGAGGTAGCTCAGTGGTAGAGCAGCCGATTCGTAATCGGCAGGTCGTGGGTTCAACTCCCACCCTCGGCTCCAGCATCTTGCGTCTTTTGAACTAGTTCCCATCCTCAATCAACGAGCTGCGACCGATTCGTTGCAAGTTCGTTGGAAGTTTCCGCCGAAAACTGGTCGCCCAAAGCGTCCATCGCGCTGATTTGCGCCTGATTGACGCTCTTTACGTACACATTCATGGTCAAACCCACGTTACTGTGCCGCAAAATCGCCTGAATGGTTTTGTCGTCCACGCCAATCGTGTGCAGATTAGTTGCGAGCCCACGCCTGAACGCGTGCCACCCGTGCCACTTCGTAACAGGAGTTTACGCGCCGCGCTAGGTTGTCGAGGTTGAGAGGTTGCCCATTGCCGGCCTGAAAGATCGGCAGGTCAGGCTGGGCCAGCTTTCCGGCCCGAAGTTTGTGCGCCTCCAGAGCTTCGGCCAAGTGCTTTACAACCGGAATTGGCGCTCGGCTCCGTCGCCTTTTAGGCTCATTGACGGTGCTATTCCAAACGCTTCGGCGAACGGTTAATTCTTTCCCGTCGAAGTCTGACCAGGTCAATCCGCGGAGTTCGCTTTTCCGCAGCCCCGTCCGCTGAGAGAGAAAAGCTAAGGGGCACCGTGGTCGGAAGCGCCCCTAAGCCGGTGTTCACTGAGGGTGGGTGGGAAGCGCACTAGCGCTCACGGAGGGTCGATTTCTTGTAGAGATAGCGCTGGGAAAATGCGGGAGCAATCGGGTGAACACTGGAGGTTGAGGCTGAAATGAGTTTTTCACAGACTATTAACTTGAGCTCGAAATATAGCGCCAAAGTGACTATGAGGGCTGCCGCCAAATCAGACACAGCTGCGGTTATGGCATGTGACTAGCGGATGTCGTAACGGCACGTCATGCGCATATAGCCCAATATCAGTGGCTTACAGACCACGTTGCAAGGATGGTGCAAATGGAAGGCGACAAAACTGGGCAGGAAATGGATCAAAGCAGGTAAAGCCAAAGCGTGGGCGTGGTGGAAAGCGCCCGGGCGCTGGTCGTAAGCTGGATTACTTCAAGCAGCTCGGCATCTCCAATGTGACGGCCGCCGACATCCTGGCCCATCACGATGAGCCTGCGATGTGGAACTGGCTGCTTAAGCATGCGCGTCCCGGCTTGAGATTTAGGGCCCTGCAGTATTTAACCGACAGGAGAGATGGCAAACTCAAGCAAGCCGTTGAGATTGGCGGCGGAGTCGCGCATACGATTGTGCCTTACCGCGATCCGCGTCCGGCCAATCTGACGCCTGAGGAATTGCAAAGGCTAGATGAGCTAACAAGGAAGTTGCCTGCCAGCCTCTCAGAATGGTCCGCAAAATCAAATAGAATCAAACACAGCGACGCAGCAGCCGGAAACGGAGTTGGTGCCATGACAAGGAAACACTAGCGCGACACGGCGTTCGTGCTTTCAACAGGTTTCCGTGAAAGGCCCAGACCTTGCATGTTTCCGCACCCAAAACACCAACCCAATCCCGAGTAGCATGAGAGCGAGCGAACTCGGCTCGGGCGTAGCTACAGGTGAGAATGACAGGAGGCCGCTGTCCGTCGGGTGGCTGGGTTGGGGACCTAGAATTATCATGTTGGCAGCAAAGGTGTTGTTCGTAGTGTCGAATACGAAGAACTGGACAACATCTTCCACGAAGAGTTCCTCAACAATAACTTCATTGGACCAAGTGTAATCGTCGGTCGGTTTATCGCTCGGGTCCAGCGACAAGGTCATCGTAAACCCGTTCCATGTCTCAGTGATTGTGTTTGGTGGGAATGAGACGTCCGGCGCAGTCGGTATGGACACACAAGTACCCGAACACGTGAAAGTGGGGGTGAACGAGTCGGCGTGGGCGTTAGGCGCAACAATGGACAACACAAGTGCGCTGAGGATAATCCACAGAGATTTTTGCATTATCGCTGCATCTCGAACCAAGACTTGGGAGAGCTTGACAGGCCGCCTACTGATTGCAAGAACTGCGGTGGACTTCTCGCTCATTTCTTTTCTCCTTCTGCTTATATTTGGCCCTAGTTCAGTATGCTGAAGTGCTGCCTTGAATCATAGCGATTCTCCAGCATCGCCCAACTCGAATCTGTGACAGGTATCACCTCACGGAGTGATACGTATCCTTCTGGGCTCCGTGCCAAAGCTCCCGCCTGACGTCAAGGATTCAACGCGCTAAAGTGATCGTCGATGGGCTACTGCGGTGTAGAGAGGAGGAGTACTGCGATCAGGACTACGAAACCGATAATAGACCCGAAAACCATGATAGCAAGTTCGGATTTCCGCTTCTGGTCGACTGCCCAAGTCTCGCGACTCTTGAAAGGCTTCATACCTTGCAGTGTCTATTTTGTTCATCGGAGCCGTCTACTTACCAAAAGTACTAAATTAAGACCACCAAAGTACTGGTGCTGCGGAAAAGTGATTCACCGTCCGTTTGCAAATTCGCACAGACCATCACGAGTAGGGCTTCACGATGTCTCACCCGCAATCGCAAGAGCTTTACGCAGAATGACCGGCAGCACGTCATCTGCGAGGTGTTGCATTAGTTGATTCACAGTTTGGAGTTTCTTGCGGCACACAGCACATCCAGGCACCACTACTTCCGTTCCACCCTCTGCAACTGAAGATGGATTGTCTACGAACGTGTCCAAATTATGGCGCAACAACTCAATCTTGGCGACTTTAAGAATCCTTGTGCTGTCCATCTCAGCACCTTATTTTGACAGCAAATGAGTTCCATCGGGTAACGATACCTCACTTCCTCAACACCTTCCGCGCCACGTCGCCTTCCCCCTTTGACCGCCGCTCATGGCCGTTATACCCTTCGGGAAACAAAATATCTGATCGGCCTGCCTACTCTCAAAAATGAGGAGATTACCGATGGAAAAATACATCATGCGTGCGAGCTATGGGTTGTGTTTGTTTTCTGCGGCGCTAGCTCTCATCACCCGCGGACTTTCCGCATTGAATGTGCCCGCTGTGTTATTCAAAGGCAGCGGCATGGCTGCGATCAGTTACCACGCTTTTATTGACGGAGTAATTGTGTTTTTCATGACGAGCTTGACTACTGCGGCCCACGTCTGGGTCAAGAAGCAGTTCGACTAAGCGTCCGAATGCTAAAATCTGGCCCTGCTCGGCCTGGCCGCTTTAAAGGACAAGTCGCTTGCTCAAATTACATTCGGGGCCGGGCCGGATTTTTCGCGTTTAGCGCTGAGGCTGCCTGCGCTTCCCGTCGGAACCGCTCCAGTGCCTGATTGTCCTTTGCTACTTCATCGGGCAGAAACTTGAGTGCGACGAATCGGTGCAGGCTTAAATCCTCGGCGTTGTAGACGACACCCATCCCGCCACCACCGAGTCTTTCAAGGATGCGGTAGTGCGAAATGGTCTGGCCAATTAAGGACGGGGCTTGTTGCATCTGCGCCGATATTAGGTGTGGTGTGCGACCAAGTCAACGAATCGGATAGGGAACTTGCCCGAGAGCAACGAACTGTCATCCAATTTCCCTTACAGTCTTGGTGTGACCGCTGTGAACGCCGGGAGTGGTTCATGAGGATAAACAGAATAAGCAGGGAAAACGGAAAGACAGAAGTTATCTCCATCGAGCAGGCCGTAGAGAAACTTAGGGGTTATTACAGCCTGCCTGTCAATGAAATAAGAGCAATTTTAGAAAGTGGCTCGCACCTGCCCACCATCTCATTTATTTACGAGCGCGCGGTGTGAACGTCGATGTATGTACTTTTTAAGATTTTAGCTGGTTGGTTTGTACTCAGCGTGACGGCTGCGGCGATGGTTAGCGCAGCTATACACTACGGGAGAACAGCCGCACGTGAGGATTCAGCAAGGGACTACTTTCCAGTATCACCTCTGCTGGTCGCGCAGGCTGAAAATTTTCGTGAGCCCGGCGTGGGCCATCGTAGCCAATAGCAGTTAGTAGCGAGCCAAAATGAAAAAAATTTGTGTATGAATGGAATCGCGCTCAAACAGGGCGGTGTGGTTTTTGGCTGCTTGGGTGGGTCGCTGCACCGTGGAAGCTGGTTCACAATTTGGTGCACACCTAGGTCAGCGTTACTCGCTCTCCGTCGCCATCCATAACAATTCGGAAAGCGATGCAAGGCTCGCACTTGCAGCACCTAGAGTGAGTCGCAGCGATTCACCGCACTACGTCGCGAGTGGGCCGGTGACGCTTCCTAATCGGCAGGTCGTGGGTTCAACTCCCACTGTCGGCTCCATCCCCACCGGGGTCCAACCCGGAGACATGGGTTACAGAATGTACCGGCTACATGGGTAACAACTTTGGGCCGAACGGGTTTTCGAGCGGTTCCAGCACTCGAGTCTCCAGATCGAAGTATCCCAGATCATAATCCATAAAACTGACCAGCCAGATGTCGTCGTGGACTTCTTTTATGCCCACGGCCTGACCAGCGAAGACCGTGCTGAAATTAATTTTCTTGTGGCCGAGGCAGATGCGTCCGCAATTCGTGACCACAATGATTTTGTCGTGAAAGGGATAGTCAATATCGGGCAGCCCCTGGTAGGCACGCGTCGAATGCTGATAGACCTCAACCGGACATTTCATGTTCAGGGCTTCATGGGGACGTTCGTTGTTGAAGACCTCGATAAAAGCGTCGAAGCGGGCTTGCTGCTGAAGGAAGTTTGCGGCAGCGGGCTTGGTGGCTTCTTTCTTCAAAGTAAGATGCATGCGCTCGTGACGGCCGTTTTGCTGAGGATGGCCAGGCTTGATCCGTTCAATGCCAATCCCCAGGCGGAGCCACCAGACCGCGAGCTTGCTCAAATTGAATAAGGCGTGAGCGGAAGCGAAAGGAACACCGTTATCGCTGCGGATGTTGGACGGAAGGCCGCGCTCTCGAAAAAGCCTTTCAAACACGGTGAAAGCATAATCTTCCCTGCTAGAAGAAAGAGCCTCACAGGTGAGGAGAAAACGGCTGGCGTGGTCGGTGACGGTCAGCGGGTAGCAATACTGGCGATTCCCCAGCAAGAACTCGCCCTTGTAGTCGGTGCACCACAGTTCATTGGGGCGCTGGCCCAAGGAGAGAGGAGTTCCTTGGGCACGACGACGCAGACGACCGCGGCGCGCAACTAGACCATGGCGATCGAGCAACGCGTGAATGGTGCTTTTCGCTGGAATTTTAATTCCCGAAAATCTCCGGATCAGACGCTCTCGAATCTTCCGCGCGCCCCAACTGGCGTGCTCGCGCTTCACGTTCAGGATGTAGTTCTCCACCTGGAAAGGAAGCTGATGGGCATAGCGATAAGGGCGGCGGCTTCGGTCGGTTAGGCCTTGTACACCGCATTCCTGATAGCGATCGAAAATCTTATAGCCGGTCTTGCGGGAGATGCCGAACTCTCTGCACAGTTCCGCCATCGGCTCGCCAGCTAGCCGGCGAGCAACAAACTGCAGCCTTTCATCCATGAACGAACACTCCTTCCAAGGCATCGCTTCCTCCCCAAAAGGAGAAAAAGCGTAACCTATGTGTCCGGTACAATCTGTTACCTATGTCTCGGGTCGCTCAAATTAAGACCATCGTCGGTTTCTCCATCAGTCGCAAACCTGCGTCGGAAAAGGCCTTGAGATATCAGATCTCAGACGGGCTGTGCGATTCCAATGCGAAGGAACCGGGCTGATGGCTGTTAGGAAGGATCCTTCATTTAGTGCTTGTGACGCGGCTGTGACGAGCGGCAAAGCGATGTTAGACGCGATTGGACCCAATTTGAAGGAAACAAGATCAGGTAATTGTGATGGAAACGTAATACTGTTTCGAAACGCAAGATTCTTGGTTCAGCTGCATTTACCCGAGCCATGGCACTTCCGAGCGGTATCGTTGCAGTTGCCAGGCTCGGCGAGTAGGCCATCGGGACCGATGCAAGTCTGGGTATACATGCACCAAAACAGACCATCATTGCAGGGCGGCACGGTGACGTCGCGCTCGGCGTCTATGAAAAGGCCCTTCCACCGAAGCCCGGAACACAATTGTGGATGGTTTGTATCAAAGCGTTGGCGCTCAGGTCGCGGAATCATGCCGCACCTCCTCGTTGACGGGCATGCAAATCGGGAACCGGCTGGCCGACAGCGACAAGTAAGGCTCGCTTAACGGCCACTGCAGCTAGTTTGACCTTGTACTTGTTAAGGCTTAAAGGCCGCGCCTTGCTGACCGCAGCTTCGCCGGCCGCGGTAGCCGTGCGCTCGTCGATGGTCTTGCCTGCAATTGCCTGCGCGGCTTCTTCCGAAACCCATGGCACCGGTGCGACCGCGCCCATGACGATGCGCGCGCTCTGCACGGTGCTCCCGTTCATCTGCAAGACTGCGGCTGCCGTGGCTAGCGGCCAGTCAAAGGACGCTTTCTGGCGCACTTCGTAATTGGCGGCGCGAACGTTTTCTGCCGAGGGAAGAACAACCTCTGTAACAAGCTCATTCGACTTGAGGTTGTGCTCGCGCTCAGTATCGGAGGCCGGAATCCGGAAGAACTTTTCCAGCGCCAACTCGCGCTCACCGTCGGGTCCCGCAATGCGCACGCGCGCACCATAAGCGATCAGCATGGGCGCAATCGTTGAGGGGCTTACGAAGTGGGCTGGCCCCTCGTTGCCGAGAATAGCGTGGTATCGGTTGTCGCCTTCAATGACCATGGATTTACCATCGGGGTTCTTCGGCAGGAGGCCCATTCCGTTACGGAAATACCAGCAGCGCGGGCGTTGGCAGACGTTGCCCCCGATGGTGGCCATGTTGCGGATTTGGGGGCTGGCGGCGTCGGCGACGGTTTGCGCAAGGGCAGGATAATTTTGTTGGAGGTGTGAGGCCTCGACGATCCGGTCCAGTGTGACCAAGGCGCCGAGGCGCGTCCTGCCATCGCGTTCGGTATTTATCGCCTCCAGGCCGGAAACGTGCTTGATATTGACGAGGCGCTTGGGAGTCAGAACGAAATCCTTCATGAGACCGAGCAGATCCGTCCCACCAGCGAGGACTTCGGTATCGCCCCAGTTCGTGGATAGCAAACCAAGCGCCTGTTTCACCGAGTTCGGGCTTGCGTACTCGAACTGAATCATGCGTTTTCTCCTTTCTGCTCTCCTAAAGCGGCCAGCACGCGGTCCGGCGTGAGGGGCAGCTTCGCCACGCGCACGCCAATAGCATTCGCGACGGCATTACTGATGGCGGCGCCGGGCGAAACTACGGGAGGCTCTCCGAGGCCGACCACGCCGCGGCTGTCGTATTTGTTGACCATCATGTGAACGACGAGCTCGCCGATATCGCCGATGCCCGCGAGGCGATAGAACTCCATATTGGGGTTCAACATGCGCCCGCTGGTGGGGTCCATCACCTTCTCTTCAAACAGAGAGTAACTGATGCCCATGATCAGCGCGCCATAGCACTGCGATTCCGCTGTCTCCAGCGAAACGATCAAGCCGCAGTCCTGGACGGCGACCATCTTATTAATTTTGACTATGCCCGTCTCGGTGTCCACGGACACGTCGGCCATCTGCACGCCACCGACACCGCTGTTCATCAGCGGATCGCGACCGCCGAGGTTTTTGCCATGCTCATTGATAGGAACGGCGCCCATTTTCGCGCAAGCTTCTTTCCAGCTGAGCGCGTTGGAAGCCTGACCTTTCACGCGAACTTGGCCTTTCACGGTTTCGAGCTGCTCGGGCGTGGATCCGAGTGCTGGCGCAACTTTCGCGAAGAGCGCATCGCGCGCGTCCACCGAAGCGCGGCGCGTCGTGGACGAAACGCCGCCGATGGTTGTGCTGCCGCCAGAACCACCAGACGTGGGATACCGGGTATCACCATAAAGCAAGGTGATGTCCTCCGGTGTTAGGCCGAGGGTATCGGCTGCGATCGCAAGAATCGCCGTTCGCGTACCGGTGCCGAGATCCTGCGTGCCCATCTTGATCGTCACGGAGCCGTCCGGCTGGATGGTGAGGTCGCACTCGCTCTGATGTCCGCGTCCGCCCCAAGTATGCATGGACATGCCGAGCCCCTGCTTGATCGGCCCCGACGTTTGGTCGCCACGCGGATGCCACCGTTTGGACCAGCCCATTAATTCGTCTGCAATCGGAAACTCGTCCATGTACACGTTGGCGCGCGGTCCTGTCAGCTCGATGTTCTTCTTGAAAAACTCGAGCGGGTTCATGCCGAGCTTGTGCGCCAGGTCGTCGAGGGCAGCCATGGTGATTAGGCAGGCTTGAGGATGGTTGGGCGCGCGCCACGCGCGAGCCGGACCGATGTTGTTGACGACGGCGGTCCATTGAATGCGGTAGTTGGGAATGCGATCGCGAATCAGATAAGGGATCGGGGGCGAACCACCGCCGCCGGGTCCACCCGTGCCCCAGCCGAACGAATCCCACGCCGTCAGCGTTCCGTCCTTTTTTGCGGCCACGCGCACACGCGCGTAAGCTGAGGGGCGGCAACCCGCAACCTCAAGTTCCTCAGCGCGTCCGAGCATCATCTTAACCGGAGCACCGCCGGTTTTTTTCGAGAGCTTAGCGCTGTAGATGCCCCAGCGATCAGGTCCGAACTTGCTACCGAACCCACCGCCGATGTTCTCCTGCACCTGGCGAATGTTCGCTGCCGAAATGCCAACGAGCTCCGCCATCTGGCCGGGAATGCCGGAGACGTATTGCGTGGATACATGCGTCAGCAAGTGATCGTTATCGGTCCACTCGGAAACAGCGCCATGCGCCTCAAGGCAGCAGTGCGTGATGACAGGTAGCCCATAAAGGCCTTCCGAGACGACCACGTCAGGCGCCTGGAAAGCGGCGTCCGCATCACCCTGGGTTTCGGCGGCTGCTGGTTTATACCAGGTCGGAGGCTTCTTTTCCGCTGGCCTCTGCTTGGCGGATTTCACGGCATTAGCGATGTCGGGAGGTATGCGTTCGAGGGGCGCCTCTTCGGGCTTGAAAGCGATGCCGCGCTCGTTAATTTCCTTCACGATTTGAGCGGTGGGAACCTGGTTTCTAGCCATGTCTTGCAGGTCACCAAGACTAAGGGGGCCCGTATCCGGCGGGATATTGTGCGGCGGCTCCTTCGAATCGATGACGAGGTGCGGGAGTTGCTCGTACTCGATTTTGACGGCGCGTACAGCATCGCGCACGGCGGGCTCGCTTACCCCAGCGAGGGCTACTACCTCGTCGCCAGCCCAGTGGATCTCGCTGCCGGGCTTCTGGACAATCTCCACGGCTTTCACGCCCGGCATCTTTTCGGCTTCGCTTGTATCGATATTCGTGATGCGCGCATGAGCATAGGGACAGCGGACGAAAGCGCCGTACAGCAGACCCGTGGGGTTGTAGTCGTATGTATATTTGGCGTGGCCAGTGGACTTTGCATTGCCATCGACTCGCCCCATACGGCGGCCGATGTAAGTGCGGTCGTCTGAAGGTGGGTAGGTATACTTGTCTTCGCTCGGCATCACGCATCTCCTTTTGGGGAAGCAGCGGCGCGAGCTGCGATCATAGTGGTACCGGCATTCCCTTTGGGCTCGCGGCCGGTCATCTGGGCGACCACACCATGGATGCCGCGGTAAGTTCCGCAGCGGCAGAGGTTCCCAGCGAGGCCTTGGGCAATTTCTGCGTCGCTGCTATGCGGGTTCCTGTCCAGAAAGGATTTGGTCGCGACGGTGAACCCTGGCGTGCAGAACCCGCATTGCTGCGCGTCATTGTTTACGAAGGCAGACTGGACGGGATGAGGCTGCTCCCCGCCGCCCAGCCCCTCGGCCGTGACAATTTCCTTGCCTTGCGCTTCGATGGCTAGTGTCGTGCATGAATACACGAGGCGATTGTCGACCAACACGGTGCAAGCGCCACATTCAGCGCGATCGCAGACACGCTTGGGGCCGGTCACATCGAAATGCTCGCGCAAGGCGTCGAGCAGCGTGACGCGCGGCTCCAGTTCCGCGTTGAACCGCTTTCCATTCACGCTCAGCGTGACGGGAACAGCGCTGGGACCATGGACAGCAACCTCCTGTCCCTCTATTTCGATGACTTTCGGTCCCGCGACCAGCGGAACCGATGCGGCAATGCTGGATATTTTCAGGAAGTCTCGTCGCGAAAGGCCGTAGGATTTGTCGTCGTTAGTGGTCATGTACTCACCGCGGAATCAAATTTAGTGAATCCATCATTGTTCCAGCGAGATTCTCTGTCAATGCATTGAAGTACCGGGTCAGTTTGATTTTTTATTGGTATGATTCCTAAGATTCAAACTGACGCAGTACCATCCTGAATGAAAACTGGCGGGCCTACCGCCTATTGCTCGGCGGTTCCTTTCACAACTAATGCAAGCGGCAGCTCGCCGGACTGAGTCTTCACTTTGAAGAACAGAATGGTGTGATCCTCGGTATCCGTGATAACGGATGGGAAGTGCGTGGCATCGGCAGCCACGAGATTGAACGGAGCAGGATGCCTTCTGCCGGTCACTTGTTCGCTGAGATGAATCACCTGATCGAAACTGTAGCTTTGAGCTGGATTGGTATCCGCCGCGGCGGGGACCAGCAGCACGAAGTCAGGGGTGGGCGAAGTGCCGAGATGATTGCCATCGTTTGGCTGCAGCTCATAGCGCAAGCTATACGTACCAGCAGAAACAGAGTTGCCACGGGCATCGCGGGCGTTCTTCGCGAAATGGATAACGCCGAAGAAAAGCGACGGTGCAAAGGGGTACGTGGCATCCTCGCGAGTTTTGGCACTGGTTTGAATTTGGGCAGGGGGCCAGACGTCAACGTTCGAACCGTCGTCGAGGGTCACGCGGTAGCCCTGCGGCGCAAGGGCTTTCCTCACCGCATCGGCAACGGCCGTGTCAGTGCACGGCCCCGTCGTCTCCACTTTGGACGCCTCTAGAGCGCTTGCTGCCAGGAGCAAGAGAGGAAACACAGCAACTTTGGCGCGCATATACCTCGGATGATGTTCGCGATCGAAGCAGAGAGTGTTTCGCGCCTGCTTCGCTGCTGCTAGAACCGTAAAATGTGAAGTCTTAGAACGAGCCGACAAAGGCGCTGCGCTTGTCGTGCAGCGTCCAGGTCTTGCCCAAACCTTTGCCGCTGTAGCTGTCGGTCATAGCAACGGCGGCCATAGCATCACTGACTTGCGTCAGTGGGGGATAGAATGTCGATTCGTTGCCGCAAAGGTGATCGTTTTCGTTGATCCCGCGGGTTTGTACGGTCACAAAATCCCCGGCGCGCAGAAGCGCGGTACCTTGGTGCCCCTGGGCTACCTGGATGTCAATGGGTGCGTTGACGACGTTCACCACATTTGCGAGCAACTTGCCGCCCATATGCCGCGCGAAAGCAGCAAGCGCCGCGCGCTCACGCGCGTCCGCTCGGTTGTCAACGATTATCACGGATTTCGCGGGATAAGGGTCAGCGTATGGATCGCCCAACGTCGCGTTGGCCTTCACGACAGCGACCACACTGAACCCGTCTAGCTTCACGCCATTCCAGCTCCCGGAACGAATGTGCCAAGCCAGGATGGCCTGATCGCCCGTAAGACCCACTTCGCCGTTAGCGAAGCATTGACCTGTGTAGACGTCGGCGCTGCGGCTCTCAAGATAGTCACCGTTGACCTTAGCTTGCGCGGAAGCACAGAACAAAAAGGCAAGTGCAAGCGCGAAAGAAGATATACGAATCATTGTTATGTACCTCATGGAAATTCTAGCGCGCAAAGTCCGACAGAATCAATCCACTGAACGCCGCATCAACTGCGACGTCTAGGTTTGCAGAAACGCAGCGGTTGAGTGCGCAAGAAGTTCCTGCGCACCACGACCTCACTACGCAAGTTAAGCCCGACCAGATGAAACATTGATAGTATGTAGTATCAAGCTACACGCCTACATTCCACCTCGGCGGGCGTCTCCGTCCGGCGCGAGATGGGACCCTTTTCGCTAGTCCTCACGGGTCCTCCTTGGCCTGTGCAAATAGTTATTCATCCGGACAATAGGACATCTTGCGAGGGATGTAGTACTCCACGGTATACAAAACCAGGAGTAGTAGGGGATTCGTCGGCCATGGTGACGCCAACCCCTCGAACGTCTCTTCTTTCGTCCTGGGTTCGGAGATGCGCGTCGCCGAGACTCGAGCTGTCAATCGAGCCCTGCGTAAAGCGTACGGTATCGGTCTATGCTCGATTGAAGAACTTGGGTGGTCGCCTCGAACTTCGGGCGCTGACCGATCCAATCAAAACGCGCCTACCGCGAATGGGAATGGCGGCCACCAGAACGGTCAACGACGTCTCCGCGACCAACTCTGCTTGCTGATCCGCCAGTACGACCTCGATCCAACGCTCGTGAAAGCATACGCCGTTAGTTTCTGCGGTACACAAACCCTGAAAGAGGCCAGCCGTGACTTGGTTGAATCCTTTATCGCTCAGCTCGCGGCATTCGCCAAGAACGATCGAGACGGGCTCATCTGCAAACTCAATTCTTATGCTCATCGTGTGGAGGCAACGCCATGAAACGGCACATTCCGGGTCTGCATTCACGACAGCAGGATCACGAAGGCGCTCTCGAAGGCCTGTTCCTCGTTCGCGTCGATGCTGCTTCATATCGCTGGCACCCGCAGAAACCCTTTCTGTCCGTTCGTTTTGTCGTTCTCGAGCCTGAGTCGCATGCAGCGCGACCGCTCTGTGGGCGGCTATATTGCACTGACCGAGCACTCTGGAAGCTGAATTGGTTTTTGCGAGATTTCGGCTACGACCCCGACCTGCTTAACCGAGACCAAGTGGATGAGAGAGCGGTTTTCGGCCTTCGCGGAATTGTTCGGACATCTCATGTCACCTTGAACGGACGGTCTTTCCAAAACCTGGAAGCCTTTGCTCCGGCAGCAAAGTGGGAAGAACTTTCGTGTGAAACGGCCGGTGGAGCACGGAGCCAACGGAACGGCGATGATCTATAGCCACACCCAGATCGCCCAGTACATTCGCTGCCCACGCAGCTACCGGCATCGCTACCTAGACGGCTGGAGAGAGAAAGAAACGCGTTCTGCGATGGCGTTCGGGCGTTGCTTCGAAAGGTCGCTAGCGGCTTATTTCCAAGGACACGACTGCACCGCTGCGCTCTTCAAGGAATGGGGCGCGTTCCGGGACACCCCTTTCGAATACAAGAAGGGCGAGTCCTGGGATCGCATCATCCATCAAGGCGTCCATCTCCTTCAGAAGTTC
>Ga0306920_100000118_pt1 | contig 92521 bp, 74 predicted proteins | sample flu12Cox44000170_FD_204666 | JGI IMG/M metagenome (GOLD analysis project Ga0306920, IMG submission 204666) | Lab enrichment of tropical soil microbial communities from Luquillo Experimental Forest, Puerto Rico - flux4day.12C.oxic.44.000.170 (v2)... | ecosystem: Environmental > Terrestrial >...
AAGATGCTTCGCATCAACGTTGCCGAGCGACGTTCGATGACCTCAGCGCTAAAGGCTACCGGGTGTTGGCTGTTGCATATCGCGAAGTTGACGGGCACATTCGATTTACTCCTGCTGACGAACATTCACTGATCTTGGTTGGGTATCTTGCTTTTGCGGATCCGCCCAGTCCCGATGCGGCTGAATCGCTTGCCGCAATGAGCCACGACGGAATCAACATCAAGATTCTTACCGGGGACAATCCGCTGGTTGCACGGCATGTCTGCGCACAGGTAGGACTCAGGAATCCTACTATCGTGATGGGCGATGAATTGGAACACACGAGCGACCCAGCATTGCAGCATCTGGCGGAGGTCACCACAGTGTTTGCGCGCGTCTCGCCAGTACAAAAGCACCGGATTATCCACGCGCTTAAGACTCGGGGTCACGTCGTGGGCTATATGGGCGACGGCATCAACGATGCCCCATCACTACACGCTGCTGACGTTGGTATTTCCGTCTCGTCAGCGGTCGATGTTGCGCGCGAAGCTGCTGACATCATTCTTTTGAAACCGGGACTTCAGATTTTGCACAAAGGCATCATTGAGGGGCGGCGCGCTTCGGCAAACGTGCTGAAGTACTTGCTGATGGGAACGAGCTCGAATTTTGGCAATATGTTCAGCATGGCTGGAGCTTCAGTTTTCCTGCCCTTCCTTCCGATGCTGCCGACTCAAATATTGCTGAACAATTTCCTGTACGACACCGCGCAGATAACAATTCCCTCAGACAACGTGGACGAGGAGTACATCGGGGCACCGCGGCGCTGGAATATGAGTCTGATTCGCAATTTTATGATCCTGATTGGACCTATCAGCTCGCTCTATGACTTCCTGACGTTCTATGTCCTTCTTCACTTTTTTCAAGCCGGGCAGAAGGAATTCCACACAGGCTGGTTCGTAGAATCGCTTGCTACCCAAACTCTGGTTCTTTTTGTGATTCGTACGATGGGCAATCCGTTGAAAAGCCGGCCCAGCGTGCCTCTTGCAGTAACAACGATCTTGATCGTGTTAGTGGGGATCTTGCTTCCATTCTCACCGCTGGCCAATGTGCTGGGATTTACTCCATTGCCGGCTCCGTTCTTTACCTTCCTGGCCATCTCGACCGTGACCTATCTGATGTTGGTCGAAATAGCCAAACAATTCTTGTTTTCCCACCCGGAAGTTTGAGCACTTACAACACAGCAATACCTTGCACCGGCGGACAATGTAGTCCCAGATGCGTGTAACCCCTGAATACTGCCCTTGTTGTCAGTCCGCGAAGCGACAGAACCCGACCCATGTCCAGTGTGGGCATAAGAAACAACGCGAGGCAGCCTATCACGATTCGCGAAGCTGCTGCCGGCAGTACTGCTGATCGCAGAACGACACAGTAAGGTGCGGCGATTAGATCGCATCAGACCGCTAGAATGATAGCGCATACAGGAGTTCGGCACTGCGGCAAGCTTTTGCACCTATGCCATCGGAAAATTTGCAGAAAAGGAGTTCCTCCGACGGGAGAGTTCAGAGGACGCGCGAGACGTAGCTTTGGAGGGCATTATAACGTCGTTGTCAGACTGTCGCGCGTACCAATTTTCCGAGGCGCCATCGTGCAAAGCACTCGAACCTGTGCTTCGCTTTATCATCGTAGGAGATCTACCTCACAAAACCGTAATCGTCATCAACACGGTCATGTGACTATGGTGGTCAAGCACCTCAAGCACCATAGGTCCACGCCTATAAATTCAGCGCCGCCACAATCAGGCTCGGATCTTGGCTTTCTTGCACCGTAAATTGAAAATGCCTGGCCAGCGCCATCATTCCGTAGTTTTCCGGCAGGATGATTGCAACGATCCGGACGATGTTTTCGTCGCGCGCCACTTCGATCAGCCGTCGAACCAGCTCGGTTCCCAGCCCCTGGTTCTGCGCCTGGTCCCTCACGAGCACGGCCACCTCCGCCTCGCTAGAATCCCGCGTTTTGGTCAAGCGCCCTACCGCCAGAATCTCGTGCTCCCCGGTTTGTGCATCTTGTCGTTCTACGACGAGCGCCATCTCGCGGTTGTAATCGATGAAACATTTCCGCAGCAGGCGCTCGTGCGCGGTCCGCGAATCCAGCTTCTCCATGTGGAAATAGCGGAGGTAAACCGATTGCTCCGAGAGCGTCTCGTGGAACTTCACCATCAGCAGCTCATCCTCCGGGCGGATGGGACGAATTGTCACCGCCCTTCCATCCTTCGTCTTCCAATGGCCCATGTACTGAGTCGGATACGGACGAATCGCTGGCTTCGGCAAGTCCTTGGCATCGGTGCCGACCGGATACGTCACGATTCGTGCGTCGAGCGCGATGATTTTCCCAGGCGCTGCCAGCAAGGGATTGATGTCGCTCTCCTTGATCCACGGCTGTTCCACCAGCAGACGGCTGAAGCACACCAGAATTTTTTGCAGCTCGGATATATCAATGGCGTCGCGGCCGCGAATGCCTCTCAATGCCGCGAAAATTCGCGTTTGTTCGATGAGCCTCTGCGCGAGCGTTGCGTTCAACGGCGGCAGCGCCAGTGCCCGGTCCTGGTAAACTTCCACGAGCTGACCGCCGGAACCGAAAAGGACCACAGGCCCAAACTGCGGATCGACGCTGCTACCAATGATTAGCTCGTACCCCTGAGCGCTCACCATTCGCTGCACCGTGACGCCTTCGAATCTGTCGGCCCCCGCCTTTTCGAGCACCGCGGCTTCAATTTTTCGATACGCCTTCCGGACAACCGTTTCGTCGCCTAAATTGAGTTGTACTCCGCCGACATCCGTCTTGTGCGTGATCGTCTGGCTGTACACTTTCAAAACAACCGGAAAGCCAAGTTCCCGCGCCAACGATGCTGCCTCGGCTTCAGATCGTGCAATTCGCGTTTCGACCACCGGAATCCCGTAGTTCGCGAGAATCTGTTTCGATTCCACTTCGTCGAGAAGTGTTCTTCCGCTTTTGCCCGCGTTCGCAAGAACGGCTTCTGTCTTTGCGTGGGCGCCGTTCCCCTCATCCACATCCACCTTCACGCTGGGCGTTTCGTAAATTCCGCGCAGGTTGTAGCTGTAGCGCCACATGTAGTCGAATACCCTTGCCGCGGTATCCGGATACGAAAACGTCGGAATTCCCGCTTCGTTCAAAGCCTTTACGCCATCTCCAACAAGTTTTCCGCCCATCCAGCTTGCGAGCACGGGCTTTCCATAACCGCGTGCGTAAGGTCTCAGTCGTTCCGCCACGCGCAGAGGATCCGTCATTCCCTGCGGCGCTAGTATGACCAGTAACCCGTCGCTATTCGAATCGCGAATCGCAATTTCGAGCGCTCGCGCGTATTCCTCTGGACCCGAATCGCCAAGAATGTCGATGGGATTTGCGTGGCTCCAATGCGGGGACAGAAAAGCGCTCATCGCCTCGATGCTGGGGGCAGAAAGAGGCGCCAGCTCGCCGCCATGCGCGATGAGCGCATCCGTTGCGAGCACTCCGGGACCGCCCGCGTTCGTAAGAATCGTCAACCGCGGCCCACGTGGTCTCGGCTGCCGAGCGAGCGTTTCCGCCATGTAGAAGAGATCGGAGATACTCTGTACACGCAGCACTCCGCAGCGCCGAAGCGCCGCATCAAACACTTCATCTCTTCCCGTCATCGCACCCGTGTGCGACGCGGCGGCCTTCGATGCCGCCTCCGTTCGTCCCGCCTTGATGACGATCACTGGCTTGTGTAACGCCACTTCGCGCGCCGCAGATAAGAACGACCGCGCGTCCCCCACCGATTCCATGTAGATCAGAATGCTGTGCGTGTCGGGATCCTCTCCATAGTAATCAATCAGGTCGCCCCAACCCACATCGAGCATCGATCCGGTCGAGACGATGGCGCTGAATCCCACCTGCTCAGGAATGCTCCAATCCAAAATCGCCGTTTCCAGTGCTCCGCTCTGGCTCAGAAACGCACCGTTGCCCGGTCGCGCCATCTCGTGCGCGAACGTCGCATTCAGCCCCGCTGTCGGGTTCATGATTCCCAGGCAATTGGGGCCGATGAGCCTCATCGTTCCGCGGCTCAGTTGAGCATGAATCTCCTTTTCGAGCTTTTTGCCGGCCTCTCCCATTTCCTTGAAGCCCGCCGAAATCACGACGGCTGCACGCACTCCTGCGTCTACGCATTCGCTCACAACAGCCGGAACGGTCCTCGCCGGTGTGACGATCACCGCCAAATCGATTTTTTCCGGAATGCTCGCCACGTTTTTGTAGCAATGCGACCCGAGAACCTCATCGCGCTTCGGATTTACCGCGAAGACCGTGCCCTGAAAGAGACCTTCCAGCAGGTTCACTATCACGGTGCGGCCTACGGTAGACTCGCGATCCGTCGCGCCAATTACCGCGACAGTTTGCGGCGCAAACATGCACTCAAATGCGGATCGCTGGCTCATGGCAGATGAATCGGCCTAGTGTGGCACTCCGTGAAGGGCAGGGGAATTGTACGGGCAGCCGTCTCTCGGCGCCACTTGGAAGTCGGTGAGGGTTTTGGAAGGGAGTGCAACGCGCAGAGCGTTTAGAACCGCCGCAAGATCGATGATTTCCTGTAAAACAGCACCACCGATAGGAGGCAGGTAGCCGGCAGCTGCCGCGGCCATACCGACGATACTCAGCGCCATGCCTCCCACAGCACTCTCAAGGGCAATTCTACGCATGCGCCGGCCGATGTGAATGAGTTCGTCTACTTTTCCCAGGGAAGCTTGGAGAATCACGGCGTCTGCTGCCTCTGCTACGATGTCACTCGCTTGCCCGAAAGCTACGCCGACCGTAGCTGCCTTCATCGCCGGAGCGTCGTTGATCCCATCGCCGAGAAAAAGGGTCTTCTGCCGCTTCGCCTCGGAGCGAACAATTTCCACTTTCTCTTCGGGGCTTCGGCTGAAATGAACATCGGCGATACCCACCTCGCTCGCGAGGTAGCGGACCTCCGATTCCCGGTCGCCGGAAACCAGCATCAGCCTGCGCACCGCATGGCGCGGAGCAAGGTGCTGGAGAAACAGGCGGCTCTCCTTTCTCGGCATGTCCCTGAATCGCAGTGCCGCGGCGAATGCTGCATCCACGAACACCAGGCACTCGAGACCGCTCTCGACAGGCGGCAGCTTCCATCCCTTGGCCTCTACCTTGCTCCGTCCGGTAAGCCAAACATTTCTGCCCGCTACGGTCCCGCTAAGTCCTTCGCCGGGCCGTTCGCTGATTTCCGAAACTGGCTCGAATGCCAGCCCGGCTTTCTCCGCAGCATCAAGAATCGCTCCGGCCAGCGGATGTTTGGAGTAGAGCTCCAGGCTGCCGGCCAGCTTCAAGATGTCGTCTCGCTGGAATGGCGGCGAGCAGACAATTTCCGACAGAATGGGCTTGCCGTAAGTCAGCGTGCCGGTCTTATCGAAAACCAGCGTGCGACAGCAGTCGATCTGTTCGAGCGCTGCAGGATTCTTGATCACGATGCCCTGCCGCGCCGCCAGGGAAATAGCGCCGATGATGGCGACTGGAATGGCCAGCAGCAGCGGGCAAGGCGTCGCAATCACCAGCACCGCAAGAAAGCGTTCGGATTGGCCGCTCCCAATGGCTGCAAGAACGGCAATAGCCAACGCAATAGGCGTGTACCATGCGCCCAGCGTGTCGCCGAGTCGGCGAAGAGGCGGACGGTGTTGTTCGGTTTCGCGCATCACTTGCATGATGCGGGCGTAACGTGAATCTACCGGGAGCTTGTCGGTTCGAATTGTCAGCGCGTTCTCCCCGTTTATGGCCCCGGAAAAAACCGTGCTTCCCGGCGTTTTGGAAATTTCGAATGGCTCTCCGGTCAGGTAGGCTTCATTCATCCTGCCGTGGCCTTCGATAACCACACCATCGACTGGGCTGATTTCGTGTGGAAGCACCACAAGCGGGTCGCCGATGCAAATCTCGGTAAGCGAAATATCCTCGAGTCGGTTTCCGGACTTGCGGTGCGCTCTGCTGGGCACCCGCCTAGCCAAAGCATCGAGCACGGAAGAGGCTTGCTGCGTCGCGTAGTTTTCGAGAGCTGTGCCACCCGAAAGCATCAGCACCACGATCACGCCTACCAGGTACTCGCGAAGGATCACTGCCGCTACGATAGAAACACCCGCAAGCAGGTCGGACCCAAATTCACCGCGAAGAACCTTACGCCCGAGCGTGAAGACAAGCGGTGCTCCGCCTAAAAGGAGCGCGAACCAAAGAGGTGCCAGATAGAGGGTCGCAGGCGCATCCACTACGTACCGCAACGCCAGATGCAACGCGATTCCGGCAAGTGCAGTAAAGGCGATCCAGGTCTCGCGAGTGAACTTCCGAACGTTGGGTGCAGGAATCAACTCAATCGGGAGGCAAAGTCGCGGAACTGCCTTTCCATAGTGAATCCCACTGGCCGTCGAATTCACTGCTTCGCCTCCCAATCCCGGTTCGTAAGAGCAGCGTTTTAGTTGCGAACTGTCAGCACCGGGCACGGAGCCTGCGATACAACCCTATGCGCAGTGGCAATGGGCAGATGGGTTGCCGCACCTGGAACGCCACTCGGCTTGCGCACACCTAGCACGATCAAGTCAACCTTCTGCTTCGTTGCAACCTCCAGAATCATCTCGGCTGGCTTACCACTAGCCACGAGGTAGTCGGGAACACACCACCGCTCAGCCTCCGGACTTACTAGATTGCGCAAGCGCTGCTCATACGACGCAGCGAGCTCGGTTGGACCGACCAAATCGCCTGCCTTCGGTTCCGCGATTACGTGCATCATGATCAAGTTGGCTTGGCATTCCTGCGCCAGAGAAATCGCGTATTCCGCAGCAGCTTCAGACTCCGGGCTAAAGTCCGTGGCAAAGAGGATGCGAGTAAATTCTCCATCTTGTTTCGGTTGAGCTGGCGCGTGCGGACCGACTGTGAGCACCGGACAAGACGCCTTTCGAAAGACCTCTTCGGCAATCGAGCCCAGGAGAAGCTTCCCGATTCCGGACCGACCCCTCGTTCCCATCACGATCATATCTATTTTGCGGTGCTCGGTGGCGACCTCTACGTTATTCCAGAAATCCCCGTCAGCAATTAGAACTTCAGTCTGAACTCCTGCGAATCTCTGGAGCAGATCGCGTTTATTTCGTTCGGCCACGATTTCGGCCGCCTCCTCCAAACCTTTCCAAGTTTCGGGTGGCGTCGTTGGATTGATGACCGGCGGGCGTACATGCAGGGAATGGAGCTTTGCACCGTAGCGCTTGGCGAGCTCAGCAGCGTAGGGAGCTGCGGCGTCTGCAGCGGGAGAGAAGTCAGTCATATAAAGGATGTTCTTGAGTTGAACGTCAGTGCGAACGATGGTTTTCATGTTCCACCTCCTTGAGGTCACGATAGTGCCGCTCTTTTTTTTCGACGGTGACGCAGGTCACATCGATGAGTGATTCGGGTTCCATACATGGATATTCAAGACGGGTTACCTTAGGCACGAGGGAAGACCTTAAGACCAAGAACTTTGTGGATAAGGCAAATGGACAATGTTAAGGAAAGGAGAGAGGCAAATGAAGATGGATACGGAACTGCAACGGCACGTCATGGAAGAACTCAGCTGGGAGCCAAGCGTAAATGCAGCAGAAATCGGCGTTTCGGTGGACTCTGGCGTCGTGGTGCTTGACGGCACAGTACGGAGTTATGCAGAAAAGTGGGCGGCTGAGCAGGCAGCCGAGCGGGTTCGCGGAGTCAAGGCCGTAAGTGATGAAATCGAGGTTCGGCTTCCTAGCGAATCGTGGCGTGGTGATTCGGATATCGCGCGGGCAGCTCTTAATGCCATCGAATGGAACGCGCTTGTACCACACGATCGAATCAAAGTGCTAGTGCAGAACGGATGGGTCACGCTGGATGGAACGGTGGACCGCCAGTATCAGCGCTCCGAGGCTGAAAATGCAGTTCGCAGCCTTCTCGGTGTGAAAGGCGTTCTAAACCGGATCCAGCTCCTGCCGCTCGTTTCGCCGGCTGATGTAAAGGATCAAATCACTCGAGCGCTGGAACGGGCCGCCGAGATCGATGCAAAGCGGATCTGCGTCGAAGCCAATGACGGCAAGGTGACGCTGAAAGGAAGCGTGAGGTCGTATTTGGAACGCGAAGAGGCTGAGCGCGCAGCGCGGGCTGCACCGGGTGTTTTGACGGTCGAGAATCGAATTGAACTGGCATAAGTCTGCTTGCTGTGCCAAAAGAGCCAGCATCTGAAATGCTGAAACAGGATTTGTCGGCACCTATTCGGCTTGGAACGTCGCGGACCGTCTATCGGGGGTAGTTTCCAATTATTCGACCCATCGGGACTTGGTTGATCGAGCGAAGGCGACAGGTCGTGGCGGTAATGCACCATCGAAGATTCTGCGAACCCTACGAAAGGATGCGAGCGTAGAGAAAGAGGAGAGCGAGGGAAGCGATCATACCTAGGAAGAAGCCGCCGCGATGCAGGCGCGGATGGATCGCGCGAGCGTAACGAATGCTGGAGACGAGAAAGGCGGCGTTGGACAAGACGGCGAAAACAAATCCTCCGAGGACTAGAATTTTTGCATACAGTGCGTTCCAGCCCAAGCCGGAGGAATCCACGGTCGTGTAGGCGAGCATGGCGGAGCCAAGCGTGACGATGGCGCCGGTGGCGACAGCGTAGCCGCTTGCAAAGCCCACATTAGCGTGCAAGAGAAGTAACAACAAGGCGATCGCATATTCGGTCACCACGACGACGAGGATAAGAGCGCGGTAGCTGAGGCCCGTATAACCGAACAGGTGTGTTTCGGAAAAATAGACCGCAGGGACGAGAGCGTTAGCGAGCGCGGCTACGCACAGCGTGACACAAAGTGAATGTCGCTGCGGGCGTGGACCGGCGTCCTGCACAGAGCCAGTTGAAATGTGACCGGACAAGGTTTGTCCCCATTTCTTGATAAACCCGGTAGTCTCTTAGCCGCGCACCGTCAGGACCGGGCATCGCGCATGCGCCACTACCTTGTGGGCTGTCGCGCGCTCAAGGTGGGTCGCCGCTCCCAGGTGGCCTGCAGCGTCCCGCACCCCTAGCACAATTAGATCCGCTCCAATTTCTGTAGCCACTTCGAGAATACCGTCAGCCGCATCCCCGTACCGGACAAGGGGCATTGGATGGCACCATCGTTTAGCATCACTGGGAACGACATCGTTGAGAGCTTGCACTACATCAGCGATTGCACGCTTGCCCTGTTCGTTCATTCCGGGTTTGGGCGCGACATAGAGCAGCGCGAGGTTCGCGTCGTTTTCCTCGGCCAGCGAAACTGCAAACGGTGCGGCGGCCTCGCACGGTTTGCTGAAGTCCGTTGCGAACAATACTGAACGGAAAGCGCCGCTGATCGTTGCATTCTTCTGAACATGCGGTCCGATGGTAAGTACCGGCACGCTCGAGCGTCTCAAGATCTCTTCCGCGAAAGATCCGAGCAGGAGCTTCTGAACCTGAGTACGGCCGTGTGTGCCAAGCACGATCAGGTCAATATTTCGCTCGTGAATTGCTTGCTCAACGGCTGACCAAACGCCAACTCCCTGCGCTATGGTCGTATCATGGACGACTCCGGTGAGTTGGAAATCGACCTTCGCCAGTTCAGCATTGGCAAGCTTCTCATCGGCACAGATCGCTTCCAGACAAGCCTCCGGAATCACAGGTGTCAATACATGGAGGACGTGCACTCTGGCTCCATAGTCGCTCGCTATCGCGACGGCGAAGGGCAATGCAGCTTCGGAAGCTTCCGAAAAATCGGTCAAATAAAGAACACTCTTCAAAGTAATCCGCGTACCCTCTACGATTCTAGTCATGTTTTACCTCTCAATGCCCTGACTGCGCTCCCCTCTCTGATCAGTGCGTCACGACACCCTCTTCTCTTTTGTCATTCAGCATCCTGCATACATCTTCATCAGCAAGCTGCGGGAAGTCAGCGTAGAAATCATTGACAGCGCGAAATTCTCTCGGGGTCAGCAAGCACACGACTTCGTCAGCTTCTGAGCCAAGCATGAGATACGTGGACAGAGGAGCGACTGCTGCAGCCACAACGATGCGAGCGGGATACAATTTTCTTAGAGCTTCGATACCTACGCGAATCGTTGAGCCTGTGGCAATCCCGTCGTCGGCGAGAATGACAGTCTTATTGCGTACATCGAGCGGCGGACGCGAACCACGATAGACATGCTCGCGCTGTTCGAGCTCCTGTCGTTCCCTAGCTGCGACGCGGCGAATCACGCTTCCCGATAGATCGAATTCTTCCACAACATCGGGATCAACTAGTTCACAACCGCCCATTGCAATAGCGCCCATGGCGAGTTCTTCGTACCCTGGGACACCCAGTTTGCGAACGAGGAAAACATCCAGTGGAGCCTCAAGGGCCTCTGCTATTTCGCGAGCGACGGTGACACCGCCGCGCGGCAGCCCCAAAACGATCACGTCAGGCCGACCCTTATACGTAGCAAGCCTCTGCCCCAGCAAGCGGCCCGCTTCCTCTCGATTCCTAAGCTGTTCCTTCATCTTTCCATCTCCTTTGGATGCGGTCGCATTCACCAATCGACGCCACTCGAACGCCGAGTTCCGGCCAGCACGTAGTTCTTGAGCCTTAGATCAACGATCTTCCGAACAGCTCTCCTCGATGCAGCGCGATGCACGCGGCGCCGCTTTATGGCTTTTTCAAGCCTTGCTTTCCGCTCCATGGTTTCTACCCCTTTCCGTCATGCGGCAAGCTCACAACGCTTTTTCACCAAGGCCTCCTAAAAATATGCGCCGTGTACCAGACCAACAGCGCGGCGCTGCCGATGGAGAGAATCATGAGTGCCACGAAAAGCCCCGAAACTGTGCGGCGAATAGCAAAGCCCAGAGTAAGTCCTGTGGCGATTACGATTCCGATGTAGGCGAACAGGCGGCTGATTTTCGTATAAGAACCACAATGCTGATGCCGACGATGGGGAGAGCGAGGATACCCATGCAGAAGCGAGCAAGCTAGGGATTAAGAAGAAAGGAATGCCGAAAAGCCACTTTAAGGCCGCCGCGTGGGTTGCTTGTATTTCTCTGTGCATATCGGCTCCTTTCTAGTTGACTTGTCTACAATCGCAGCTATGTAGAGCCAGGACAGTGACGCACGTCACGAAGGAAGGTGACGGCTGAGGCCAGGATTTGGAGTCGAAGCCTGCACGCAACCAAGGGCGGCGAAGAGCAGCTTGTGAACTTCTATCCGATCTGCCTCAGTGACGCTGAAGGAGCAAGTTACAGTGATTACCATGATGAGCGCAAAAAGGCCCTCCGTTCGACCCATCATCAGTTTGAACAAAGATCGGAATTTCAATGCGGGTGGCCGAGGAGAGTTTTAAAGTTGCCTACCGCGAAACTTCGGCAAAGTCTCAGACGTGCTCGTATGGCGAGCCGCATCACGGGAAATGAAACCGACCATCAGCGCCGCGACTGTGGCCGCTGCCTATCTGCGCGATTCCCCTGCCGCACGGGCGGAATGGGGCGGCGAATTCCGAACTGACATCGAAAGTTTTGTGAATCTCGAAACCGTCGAGTCACGCGTGATTGGCGGACGGGGCTAAGCAATTTTCCAGGCATAGCTGTCAAGAAAAGTCGAAAGTCACATCATTAGGTCGCGCCGCGACCTCTATGAAGCACTATTCGTTGGGCTTTCGACGGTACAGCATATACGTGAAGCAACCGTGCAACCAGGCTTCTCCGGTAATATCGTCGCGCCGGCTGTCGACTATTTCATCAAGCACGTGCACATAATCACCGCCGAGGCGAGCCAACTCCTGTCTCAGCCGAACTCGGGCCTGAGCCATTAAATCCTCATAGGAGCGATCCCAAAGCTCGTCACGATGAACGAGAGTGTTCTGCACGCGACGGCTGGATGCCTCGACCGTGTGCTCTCCGATCGGTTCGGCATCGAAGGGAGGCAATTCCCTGTGCCAGTAAATTATCTTGCTGTCGGCGCCTTTGATTGTGTTCAATGCGCATCCTTCTTCGCTAAAGATATAAATTCCGTAGCACCGACAGAACTGTGACTCACGCCACTCTCCGTTGTGACGAGTATCACAGTCCCTCCGGGCGATCGCGAGTACAACGATGCCCGTTAGTTTTGTTGGTTGCCTCTGATTTGTCTCCTGCCCGCGCCAGGGTCAACGCCGCCATGGCTTTTACATCCCAGTTGGGGGGGGAGTTTCAGTGCGCCATTCACTTCCGCACGCGCCTCGTCTCGGTTGCCCACGTCTGCTTCGCGCAGCGCCGACTCAGCCTGGTATCCCGCGGCCGTCTCTTTGGCGTCATTGTGTTCGGCAGAATCCATCGCCCGGCGCGTCAGCTACGCTAACGATGTTTTTCTGAATTCAGGGTTTCAACCCGATATAACACCCATCGAGACATTGGATTTTACTGCGGTTGAAAACGTGCCTGAGTCGCCTCTATTCTGGACGCTCCTCACTGGGCTGTTCTTGCTAGGGCTGTCGAGCTGGGCGCGCGTGAGTTTGCGGAAATTGTCGCACCGCTAGGCGTAGCAGGGCCAAGCCCGGCCTACGAGGTCGGACTCATTGCCGGTGCCAGTGCTCGTACACAAGCAATACGAGGCATCCGACGAACGCGCACGCCGCGATAATCATTCCCGCCCGTTCCAAAAGCGCGCTCATTGCAGAATGTTTTCACCGCGTCCGAGCGCAGCGAACGCGTCACGGAGCGAGGCGATTGGTTTTTCTTCTGAAAATTAAGCCAGAGGCTGGCTCTCACATCGCGACGCTGCCGTTGCCGAGGGTACGTAATTCTTCTTGCGGAACGGCAAAAGCCGCAAAGCCACAGTGCAAGCAGACGGCAAGCTCAGGAAATACAAAGACAGCAGGCTTACTAATGTTTTCGAGTCCCTGAAAGTGAATTGCAGTCTCCCCCACAAATCTGCCTACGTTTTCCGAACCGCAGAGTGCGCAGACAGTGGTAGTCACCGAGTTGTCTTCGACCGCCTTGAAAAGGTTCTTCATATCAGCACCTCTTGGTTTGGAACGCAGTGCTTCAAAACTGCCCCACCAAAATTATTTTCGTGATTCTCCTTAGGGAGCCACGCTATCCCTTTGTGACCATGGTCGCCATCGTGGTGTCTGCGACCGCAACGATAAGCTGATGTACCTGGGAAAACACAAAGTAGACGCCTGGTTTTTCGGCGGCGATTTTTTCCATGCGTTCTTTGGCTTCGGTTAATCCTTCGACGGCTTGAACCCAACCAACTGCGCCCATGCCGAAGCGACCTTGGAAAATATCAAAACTTGAAACGTTGGGAGGAGAAGACATTGATTACCTCCTATCTCAACTTTGTTTATCCTCAGGCAGCCACGCTATCCCTTTCTGTGACCATGGTCACAAGTCATTGTGATTCTTACAGGACGTTAGGTAACGATGCGAACGATGCGACCGTTTATCGGGAGTTAACAGCGTTCACTACTGGGCCAGGTAGCAGAGCCAGGATGCCCAATTGCTTGTCAGGAAGAGGAAAGGCTGCAATGCCACAATGAAAGCAGACGACAAGGTCACGAGACACAAAGACAACTTTTCAGCGTGGCTACCGGGAATCGAGTTCTTGAGGGGTTGTAGGCGCGGCCTCAATTGCCGGCCGATGTGGACGTGGTGCGCTGATAGTGATGTTGTACACGACATTGCCAACCTAGCCTCACTAAGAGGCAAGAATTTGCTCGAAAGCAAGTGTGGCTTTACTGGTTCCGCCTATGTTAGTGTCGCGGAAACCGAATAGTCCCGCGAATGCATTCCTGCAACACCAGGTGATTTGGGCCAATTTCGTCCCGGCAGTCCGTGAGAACCCGAAGGCGACTAAATGCGCGAACTCTCTGAGAGTGTCATTTCCAGGCCCTCCGCAATCGCCACTCCCGTACGTGGCTCAGCAGAATTGGTCCGTGGCCTGGGCCTGTGGTCGGCAACAGCAATAGTTATTGGGAACGTGATCGGAACAGCTGTCTTCCTGGTCGGCAGCGAGGCAGCCCGCGCTGCTGGGTCCGCTCTGCTGTCTCTTGCCGCTTGGGTCGTGGGCGGGTTGTTTGCGCTCTGTGGAGCTCTATGTTTGGGAGAGCTCGGAGCGGAAATGCCTCGCGCAGGAGGGCTGTACGCCTATCTTACTCGGGGCCTCGGCCCTGCATGTGGATTCTTGTACGGATGGACGAGTTCCATGATTGTAGAAACGGCTGGATGCGCTGCGGTTGCGGCAGGATTCCTTCGACTGGTTGCCTTCCTTGTGCCTGCAGCCAGTACACCGCTTTTTTCCCTTCACCTTCCGGCTCCATTCCAAAGTAAGACCTACGAGTTCGTCTTCACCAGTGCGCAGCCGTTGGCTGCTGTCCTCATCGTTTTCTTAACTGCCTTATGCTATCTCAGCGTGCGTTCGGGAGGACGCATCCAAGTGGTGGCAACGTCTGCCAAGGTTGGCGCCATCGTTGCGCTGATCGTCCTGGGATTCGTTTTGCCAAGCGGCAATTTCGCGAAGCTCCTACCTAGCTCAACACCCGTTGCTTCCGGCACCGTAAGTGCGTTCCTCGCTGCTCTCGTTCCGATAATGTGGGCCTACAGCGGATGGCAGCTACTTGGCCCGGTGGGAGAAGAAGTCAAAGATCCAGGCAAAAACATTCCGCGGGCGCTTGTCTATGGAATGTTAACCACCGTCGTGATCTACGTTTTGGTGAATTGGATTTATCTTCGGGTGTTGTCATTAACAAGCGTCGCGTCCTCAACTCACGTCGCTTCTGATGTATTTGAGAGCCTGGTAGGAGCGGGAGGCGCGAAATGGCTGACCATGGCCATGATGATTTCCGGTCTAGGCTGTTTGCACGCCAGCATTCTAGCCACTGCGCGTATACCGTTTGCCATGGCGCGTGACGGCCTATTTTTCAAATTCACCCAGAGAGTGCATCCGACGTTTCGCTCCCCGAGCGGCGGCCTTTTGTTTGTAGGAGGCGTTTCCGCTCTCTTCGCCCTAACTGGCACGTATGACGAACTATACTCGCTCGTTGTTTTCGCTCTATGGATTTTTCTCACGTTGTCTGCTGTGGCGCTCATTCGACTGCGAAGAGTCGAGCCAACGCTTCCCCGGCCGTACTCCACTTGGGGCTACCCTTGGACCGCGATTCTCTTCTTAGTTAGCGGGTTAGCGATGACGCTCAAATTGTGGCTGGACCGTCCTGTGCGATGTTCGATTGGGCTTGCCATCATACTGCTCGGACTCCCTTTCTACTTCCACTGGCGGAAAGAAGCCCGAGAAGGTGTACGAGATTACGAAAGCGTATAAGTTCTTCGGCGAACGACGTGACGGCGTCATCAAAGTCGCCGTTCGACCATAGCGGCGCCTAGAAAACGCGAGCTTCGCTTTTGGTAATTTCGTCTATAGGCTCTTCGTCGCGTCGACGCCTTCAGATACTAGATAAATTTGTAAGATGGGCTTAACTACTGACCGAGCCGCGAAGCTTTGGGGTGGCAAATGAAAATCGACGGATGGAGACTGGGACTTGCCCTTAGCGGCATGTTGGCATTGGTTTGTGCTTCGGGTGGGGCCGGGGGAGCTCAAGAGCAACAGGAGTCTGACAAACAATATCAACAGCTGCTGATCCGTTCGGTGGAAGGACCGGACCTCTACCGGGCTTATTGCGCGTCGTGCCACGGAAAAGATGGAAAGGGAAACGGGCCGGTGGCGCTGACACTGAAGGCGACCGTGCCGGACCTAACGATAATCACGGCCAGCAACGACGGAAATTTTCCGGTGGCGCGGATGAAGAGGATCATTATGGGCGAGGGAATGATCGCTTCGCACGGGTCGCGCGAAATGCCAGTCTGGGGACCGATCTTTCATCAGGTGGAGGAGGATGTAGATCGGGGAAACGTCAGGCTAGAAAATCTGGTTACCTACCTGGAATCGATACAGAGCGCCCATGCAACGGTTCGCCCCAATGAAGCAATGCAGGCGAGCGGCAAGACAGCGGAAGTTATCCCTTCCGGGGAGAAGCTATACAAGCAAGACTGCGCGGTGTGCCATGGAAATGACCTGAAGGGAAATGGGCCTGCTCCGCCACCATTCAAGGATGTGCCACCCGACCTGACCACACTGGCGAAGCGCCACGGAGGAAAATTTCCGGAGAAATATTTCGACGATGTGCTGCGGAACGGTGTGGTGATACCCGCGCACGGTACGCCGGAGATGCCAACGTGGGGCGCGGATTTCAGAACCAGAGAGCACCTGAGTTCGACGCAAGTGACACAACGCATCGCGAACCTGAGCAACTTCATCAAATCACTTCAGGAGAAATAGCGAAGGAATTTCCCGGAATTCAGAGATCGCGTTCATTGGGACAATAGCGGGTAAGAATTCAGAGCCATCGGACTTAGAAGGTCAGCGTTGAATACACGCGGTCGCCAATTGTTTTTTGGTGATGGGCGGCGGGATTTCAGCCGGGCATCGCTTGCCTGACACGCTAGACGCTCAGCGGCCTAAGAAATCGAAGTATTGACCGCCATCCCGGCATCCTTTCCATTGCAACTTCAGTGCTTTCGATTCGGTGTTGATGACATCCTTCAAAAGGGCGGAAACTTAGACATTCTGATAGAGACGATCAAGCGTCTGTTGGGTCAGAGCGGCGGAACGAGCCAAGGAACCAGCTCAATTTCCTCGAAAGGAGTTCGTCTAAGCCCCCTTTCGTTCGTAAATCCGTTTCTTAAACAGGTATGCTATGAGCTGAAAAATCAGAGGATAGTTCGGTCTAGTAGGGCTCCATCCATGCTGCGATAGGGACGCTAGCCTGGTCTTGGTCTTCAAGCGATCGGATGTCATTCGCTCCGGACAATCTAAGTACGGCCGCCGCTGCCATGTACCGTACAGCCGGCTTCTTGTCCATCATGTGCGGTTCAATCGCGACGATCAGTTTGGGATCCCCATGGAGCGCAAGCGCACGCAGGGCAGCCACTCGTACCTTCGGATGCTTGTCCGACGCTGCCTTTACAAGTGCTTGCCCAATACGTACGTCCGGGTCGTTCGCTAGTTTCTTTAGGGCATTCACCTTTACTGGACTGACGTAGTCCTTGGAGAACTCCCGCCACACGATCCATCCATAGCTCGCGTATGGTGCATATCCAATTCCGACTCCCAGGGCCACTAAAGCCAACGCCTTGTGGTCTGTGAGCAGTTTCCTTTTCTCCGAGAAATAGCCTTCACCGCTCTTGCGTTCGCCGGTGAGTATCTCGACGTACAAATCATATCCGGCATGGTCTCCTAGGAGGAGCAGCGAATCAGCGGCCGCATAAAACACGCGATTCTCTTTGTCTTTGAGTATCTGTTTCAGCAGTGGAATCGACGATTTCGAACCCATTTCGCCGAGAGCAGTGGCCGCGGCCGCCCGCACCACAGGGTTCTTGTCTATCAAAGCATTCTCTGCGAATTCGGTTGCACGGGCATTGCCCGGCAGAACTCCAAGCGTTGTCACGGCAGAGGCGCGACGGCCTGACGTGTGCTCGTCGAGTCCCGATTCTAGAATGTCCCAAGCCTTTGCCTGCGGAGTTTGGGCGAATGCAACGCCTCCCAAAATCAGCCAGATGCAACAGGCAAACAAGGTTGGGCCCGCTGTGCGAGCACCCTTTCCGCAGCTTTCGTATCTGTCCATGACTTCGGGCCTCTCCGACTCGAATCCTGCCCCCTTTCGGGATAGCGCGACTGTGATCTTCGTTACCTGCCTGTGTGACCTGGGTCGCCTTACGACAAGGTGACTTCCATCGCACCCGTTTGTGATTCCGGTCACGGAACTCTGAATACTCCTGTGATATTTGGGCAACCGAGGTGAGAAAACATGGAAAATCCAAGCTTCGGAATAAGACCGGAACGCGGTTCGTCGCAAATTGTCGACAATTGCAAACTGTGCGGGTCTTCCGCTCGGCGGAGATTCGACGGAGAACTTACAGTTAGTTCATCTCATATACGCATGATGAACTACTCTGCCGTCTACATCTGTAACCAGGTCTCAATCTGTCTGGAATGCGGTCTTGCAGAGCTGATGATTCCGAAATCTGAATTGGAAAGCCTTAGAGATTCGGGCGAAGTGCATCCCGCTCTCAGAGAAGTTAGGGACGTAGCAAGAACTTTGAGACCCATCTCACAGAGTCACCCTTGAGAACATAGACAAAAGGTTCTGTGGGACAGGGGAGGCACACGAAAGGCATCAGGGCCAACGCAACAGTACAATTCCTCGATGAATCATTAATACCTTATTATTTGAAGATCGCTGGGGCCTACACGCTCGGCATGGTGGCGCCTAGGATTAGCGGCTGTAGTATTGAGTCTGTGTTCATAGAATCGTGTCGGTCCCACAGCCGCCAGCTCTTGGCGTCAATGTAACAGCACAAACTCACTTCCCTGAAGACAAGAGTTCAGCGTCCCATGTTTCAAGGCCGGGGGAGAGTGTGCCTTCGAGCAAGGCGACGAATTGAATCAGAGAATTTCGAGCGTCGCCTAGAGGATAGTAAAAGGCGTCCCAGTTATCACTATCCTCTCCGTCATGGTTGGGAATTACATAGTCAAAGTGCCAGGCTGTCTGCAATTCCGCATAGGCGCTCGCCGCCCGTTTTTCAATGCTCTCGAGGTCTCTGGCGGAGAGCTCACCTTTTTGACGGCGAGTGCGACGCAATAATTTGCGACGCATGACGTCTGACACAAATTCTTTGAAGTCCAAATTGCGTTCGGGAGATTGTAAGTAGAATATTTCTGCTTTCGAGAGTGGGGAAAGAAAAACGGAGAGTTTAGGGATGTTGGTGAGGACCGGGTGATCAAGCAGGGTCACTCCGGCAAAGGGATTGCCCTCGTAGATGACATCGCCGGAGTTTAGCAAGGTGGTCAGCTCAGCGATATCGAGAGCCTGCAGATCACCACGGACATCGAGGACGACGTACTTGTGATCGGAGCGAAGAGACTCTAGCTGCTCGCGAGTCCGGAAATGATAATCGAAGCCATCACGTTCCCCTGGTCGCGGGGTGCGCGAGTGGTACAGGACCAGTGGTTGGAGGCGTGACGCCCAGTTGGGGAAGAATTTAACAAGTGCTTGGGCAAGTGGGCTCTTGCCTGCACAGGAAGGACCGCTCAAGACTACGAGGCGACCTTTTCGGTCAGGTTGCACCGTCGTTCACCTTGCTGCCCCCAGGTGGCACAATGTGAAGCGAGTTCAAACCTACCTGATAAATCGCCATTTCACCAGCGAACAAATTAATCGCGACAAGGCCGCGAACACCAGTTAGTCATTGGTCCGGGTTCTCCGCTAGTACCTGATGGCCCTTGGCCGCTCTCTTGGGGAGCGGCTTATCTTATTTTCTTCATTTACATACGCGTTATTGCTTCAATTACTGGATAGGCGTCTTGCGCGGACAAAATATCATCCACTTCGACCGTCTTCCCTTCTAGCTTTTTGTAATCCTCTAAGAATCGTCGTAGCTTGGGCCGGGATGCTGCGGGTTTTGGGGTATTGTGTGGTCAAGTGGCGCTCCCTGCGGGAATGCAGTTTTGTCAGTCGCGTCGGAGTTGCGTGGTCAGCCCGCAGCCACGAATCCTTTGGCATCGAGCATTTTCGATATTGGCGCTGACGTTTGTCTCATTGCCGATATTTCGGAGAATGAAAACGGGGAGTGGGGCACGCAGATTGCTATGAAGTTTATAGCAGCGGCTTCTTTACCAGCTACCCCGTCATGGCGACGATATTCTTTGTCAGTTCCCTACCCTGGGTTAATGCGCGTTTGTCCAGCACGGTAGACGACTGCGAGACCGACTTGCAAATGCTTTGCGATGTCACGCCACGAGGCACCTTTGCTTCGCAGAGAGCTGACCAAACTTGGATCAACCTCTGTGCGCGGCCTACCGAGCGTTTTACCTTTGGCGCGCGCGTTTCGCAAACCTGCACGGACCCTTTCGGCGATTAGTGACCTCTCTAATTCGGCTACGGCACCGAGGACGGTGAAAACCATCTTGCCTGTCGGCGTTGTTGTGTCCATCTGCTCGCTCAAACTTACGAATCCGATCCCAAGAGCGCTAAACGTTTCGAGCGCACGAAGCAAGTGTGAGACTGATCGGGCAAACCTGTCGAACTTCCATACAACGACTATGTCGAACCTGCGTCGATGTGCGTCAGCTACGAGGCGGTTTAATTCGGGACGCGAATCCTTGGCTCCGCTGACACCTACATCGAGATATTGCCCGGTGATACACCAACCGCGGGCCTGAACGAATTGCTCAAGCTCTCGCGTTTGTAGCGTTATATCTTGTCCGTTTATCGTGCTGACCCGGGCGTAGATGGCTGCCCTGGCGGACTGCTGTAGAATTCCACTAGCCACGTTGCACCTCCGTTGTGCAATTGGGTTAGGGGCGCGTTGCTGCTGGTAACAGCAGCGCGTCCCGCCTTTCATCTCTTCACCCCACTTTGCGTGGGTACTTGCGAGGCTTTACTTTTAACACCCGGGAAAGATCAACCTCCGTCCAGAGCCTTACGCCCGCAGAACGAATTACGCCTGGCGCCCTAATCTTCTTCGCAGCAATCCAAGCCTGCAGCGTTTGGCGCGACACCCCAGCTCGTTTCGCCACCTCACGTGTGGTGTAGAACTTATGACGCATGATTGTTTGTACTGCAGATTGACAATGCTGTCAAGATGGAATTACACTTCTCTTCCGAACGACTGGCGAATACGCCGACACTTGCTACCACATGTTGGATAAATACGACGTTCGTTTGATGCTTTCTGTGAGCCCGGAAGAATGCGTTGAGAAACGAGAAGTGCAAGCCATTTTGCGAAACTCCCGATACCAATTTCGCCCCTGGTATCAATATCCGTCGAGTGAGGAGATTAGCCGAATCCAAAACCCGACAGAGAAACGCACGGCTCAGAAGGAACGGGACAGGGTTCGCAGCGAAATCCTAGCGAGTCGCCATATTAGTTGGTGGAGCGATCTCAGGAATGAAATTCAAAGGCAAGGAGTGCCTCGTCCTCTGGCGAACAAATTCGCATACTACCTCGCGGGTTATGTCCTAGTTCAGGAGGGAGAGGAGATTAGGAGTCGTCACGTGAGGGGCACATGCTATGAATGGATTCCACAACGTGATCTCGTTGCGGAGCGAGATCTTCAGACAGGCAACCTCGTAAAGCACCGACTGAAGTCACGAGGCAAAAAGGGCTATGCATTGCCCGAATGGCGAAAGGCGAAGCGAGTCAGGCAGGCGCTCGCAACCGACTTGGGTGGAACCCTCCCTGATAGCCCAAAAACACACCCGCCACATAAAGAATCCTTGAAGAGCACCCTGAGCCGACTCATGGTTGAAAAGCTTGGGATAGCAGGAAAATCGCAGGCAGCTGCCAGCGAGCTAGTGACTTCGGTGTGGGAATTGATAGGAGAATCTGACCGAGATTCCGACCCAGGAACACTGGCCCGCTCGGTCCGCCGTTCACGTCGGCGCGGGCAGAACTGACGATTCCAACTACCTCTCCCTAAAATTTGGTCAGTGCTGTCCTCGCCCGTTTTTACTCCATCGTTTACGTTCGTAGCATGGAACGCAACCAACGGCTACTGAGCATCCGTGAAGTCAGCGAACACTTGGGGATGCGGGAGTCAACTATTCGTCTTTGGCTGGCACAGCGGAAGTTACCACGTGTGAAGTGTGGGCGTGCAGTGCGGATTCCGGCTGAAGCTGTCTCGGAGTTCATTCGCCGCAATACCACCTCGGCGCGGGAGACTCCGTGAAAATCGGGGAGATTCTCTCGCGGTTGGACTGCGTGCGCTCGTCGCCGCACGGTTGGATAGCACAGTGTCCGGCACACGAAGATCGCAGCCCTTCGCTTTCTATCCGCGAAGAGGGCGGAAAAATTCTCTTCCACTGCCATGCTGGTTGCAGCGTCGAATCCGTTTGCGCGGCCGCCGATATCGAGGTGCATAACCTGTTTTCGAACAATGTGCAAAGTGTGAAGGCAAGACCTAACCCTATACCACCTGACCCTGTCTCGGCTTCGGAATCGACGAAAGGGGATTCAAGGCGCATCGTTGCGGAGTACAACTACGTTGATGAGGCTGGCAAGCTTCTCTATCAAAACGTCCGTTTCGACCCGAAAGATTTCATGCAACGCCGACCCGATGGCAAAGGAGGATGGATTCCGAATCTCGGAAACGTTCGGCGCGTTCCGTACAACTTGCCCAAAGTACTAAGCGCAGATTCCATTCTCTTAGTCGAAGGAGAGAAAGACTGTGAGACAGCTCGCGGGCTTGGAATGGTTGCTACCAATTCGAAAAACTGGCGACTCGAGTTTGCCGAGCATCTACACGGCAAGCAGGTGGCAATCATTGCGGACGCGGACGAGCCCGGGCGTAAGACCGCAAACGAGGCTGCACAGAGACTTGCCGGTAAGGTCTCCTCGTTGAAATTGGTTGAAATTCCGGGCAGCTCGAAAGATCTCACTGATTGGGTCGCCGGCGGCGGAACGTACGATGCTCTTCTCAACTTTATTGAGTTACAGCCAGAATGGAGTCCCGGCGCGAATTGGCGAGAATTGTTCCATACCGCCGTGGACTTTGAAAATGCGCCACTGCTGAGCTTCGCGATCAAAGATTTCCTCCCGAACGACGCGGCGACAGTGATAGGGGGACTCGCCGGCCATGACAAGACCTGGATTCTCTTGTCGATCACCAAGGCTTTGCTGAAAGGCACACGCGACAACCTCTGGGACTATTTCGTCGTCCTGAGAACCGCGCAGCGGGTGGTCTATCTGATCCCGGAATCCGCGATAGGCCCATTCGGGCATCGCCTAAAACTGATGGGGTTGCTTGAGTACGTCAAAGATGATCGCCTGTTCGTTCGCACACTGAGTAAGGGGCCGCGTCCAAGTCTTTCAGATCCCCGCATTCTAGCCGCCGTCAATGACGCGTATGTCATGCTGGACACCCTCGCACGCTTCACGGAAGGCGACGAAAATTCTGCCGCTGAATTTCAATCCCTTGCGAATGACATCTTCGGTTTGCTTGGAGCAGGCGCGCACGCGGTCGTCGCAGCGCATCACTCTCCGAAGGCCTTTGCAAAGGAAAACGTAATGTCGCTTGAGAGCATGCTGCGCGGCTCAGGTGACATCGGCGCCATCTTTGCGGCCGGATGGGGCGTCAAGCAAATCGATAAAGAGAGGAACCTCCTCCACATCGAAAACCTGAAGGCCCGGGACTTCGACCCGTGCGAGCCCTTCCAGCTTGTCGGTCGACCATGTATTGACGAGACCGGCGATTTCGGGATGCATCGGCGGCCAGGCGAATGCGGACACCTCCAAGATGAGCAAGATGACCCCAGATGCCCCGGAAAGAATAGAAGCGGCGCCTCGACGGATTCGCGAGATGCAAAAGCCGCAAAGATGGCGTTGCTCTCCCGATTCTACCGAGAAAACCCGAATGCGACCTGGAAAGAAATAGTCTCCAAGTTCAAGCAGGTCGGCGTGACGATTGCTCGGGGCACAATCCGAAAATACAGGAGTGAAATGGGACTATGACGCCTCCGTGGAATCAACAATTTAGCTGTTCCGGATCAAATCAACAATGGAACACCCACTGGAACAAACTCAACGGAACAGGCAAGCGTATAAAAACAAAGCCTGTTCCGAACTGTTCCGAATTAGCTCGGAACAGCCTGTTCCGCTGTTCCGATCCCCTAGTAAAAGAAACTCGGAACACCCTGCAAGCTGGAAGGCGCTTCACTTCGCTACGCGCCCTTCCAAAGCGGCCTGCATTCAGGGTGGCTCGGAACAGAAGTTTCCGTGCTGCTGTTGTTGGCGCGAAAGCGGCGTGACCGCAGGGCGGCGAACCAGACGATCAGCAAAATCGGCAACGTTTATGCGGGTTTGAAAGGCATTGTGCACGCGAATTGCACGAATGGAGTGAAAACGATGACGGAAATACCGAGGAGAGTAAAAACAATGAACATCAATCCCGAAACGCCGGTACCAGAGTTTCATCCGACGGTTGAAGACGTTGAACTGCTGACCAGGGCTTACGATCCGGCGAGGAATCAATTCGTCGAGCTGCCTGACACTGCGCGGTTTTTTGCGCCACCAACCATTCTTCCCCGCCCTGAAATGCCCGAGGTAACCCAGGGCAGCGGCGAGGTTCTCTCCGACCAAGAGCAAGTCGAAATGTACGGCGGAACAGTGGATTCCGAGCACGTCCTCACGTACGAAGGGCTCTGTGTTCTCGCCGGGCGGTTGCGGGAGGAACACGTCGGTAACACTTTTCTCGACGTAATCACCGACGTCGAAGCCGACCCGTCTTTCCTCGAAATCAGCGTATCTCGCCGGGACCTCGAATGGGCCTCCTACACCGAATTTCGGATTTTCCGCGCCGCCGATGCCTTGGACAAGCTCGAGCCCGGCGGAGGGCAGCGGTTTGTTGACAGTTGCGACGCTCAGCGGCGCGAAGCGATGGCCGAGGCGCTTGGCGAAGCACGCGCGGAGCGGTCAGAAAAAACTGAGGGAACAGAAGCCGATGCCGGAAACGCCTGAGCGATGCTGGCACTGTGGTGGGAGCGGGGCGTGCGACTGCATTTCGTGCTTCGCTCCCGGCGCGGAATATCCCAAGCAGGCCGGGGAATGTACGGTGTGAGCTTGGAATGCCCTGCCAGAGGAAGAGAAGCAAAGGTTGATGGACAAGCTGGGGCCGAAAGGGGCCAGACATTTTAAGGGACTGATCGAGAAGGTTAGGAAGGGGTAGGAAACTGACGCGAAGGCTTAATGGCAACGCCTCTCCAACCCGGCTTGAACAGAGAAATTCTGATTCCCTTGCCACAGACAAAGCGTGCGCCTATCCTTGCAGCCCGAGGGCAATGCGTCAGCGGCTTGGAGGACGACTTGAGCCGCAGGCGCTTTCAGAAAGGCAGGCTGTTCTGTCGCAAGGGAAAACGCAGGAAGGTGTGGGTAGGACGCTGGTATGAAGACGTGCTCGAGGATGGTCAGCTTCGCCGGATACGCCGCTCTGAGGTCCTCGGCGAAGTGGCCAAGCTAACAAAGCGAAAAGCTCAGCGAGTCCTTGAGGAACGGCTCGATCTCGTCAACGCACCAAATTATCGCGCTCTGAGTGCTTCAACCTTTGCCCGATTTGTTGCTCGTTGGCAAACGGACGTCATGGTTCAGCACAAACCATCAACCCAAGCAACGATCAGAGGTCACGTGAAAAACTTTCTGCTTCCCTACTTCGGAAGCCGAGAGGTCCGCGACATTCGCTCGGAGCAGATCCAGCGCTTTCTTGCTGGCCTGAAGTCTAGCCCCAAGACCGTGCGTAATATCATTGCGACGTTTCGGATGATTTGGAAATGTGCTCGGGCGTGGGGATACGCATCACACGACGCGCTCGAAGGGATTGTGTTGCCGAAGCGACAAAAGGCTGCACGATTCTTTTTCAGCGTCGAGGAAGTGCAACGCATTCTGCGGGAGGCGGATGAGCCTTATAAGACATTTTACTGGCTTGCCGCCGAAACGGGCATGCGTGCCGGAGAATTGTGCGGGCTACGGATTTCAGACATCGACCTTGATCGAAATCTGATTTGCGTGCAGCAGAGCGTTTGGCACGGGGGCATTCAGAGTCCGAAGACCGAAAATGCAGTTCGTGCATTTGCGATCTCACCTCGACTCGCAACACAAATCAGAGCCCTTCTGACCAAATGGCATCCGAATGAGAACGGACTTCTGTTTGCGACGAGGAAAGGAACTCCGTGGGATGCGAACCTGCTTGTCAAAAGAAAACTTCACCCGTTACTTGCGAAGTTCGGCATTCGCAGGGCTGGCCTCCATGCATTCCGTCATTGCAATGCAACGGTGATGGATCGTCTTGGCGTCCCGCTGAAAGTGAGGCAAGTGCGGCTTGGACACAGTGACCCGAAGCTGACGCTCGGCGTGTATACTCACGTCGTGAGCGAAGATGATTCGCTGATTGCAGCACAGCTCGGAGACGTATTCGGAGGAATTTTGGACCCAAACGGACCCAAGTCAGAAATGAAAAGGCCTGCCGTTTTGAGGCAAGCCCTTGTGAATTAGCAGGATTGCTGGTTGCGGGGGTTGGATTTGAACCAACGACCTCCGGGTTATGAGCCCGACGAGCTACCAGGCTGCTCCACCCCGCGCACAAATGATACCACAGAGCCCGCTCGCAGCGCACATCCCGCGCAGTGCCGCGAATTTGCCCGCCCGCGCCTAGGCGTCCGCCGAGGCGGCGCCCACGCTTCCACCGCCCCCGCCGCCCCCGCCGCCAGCGCCTGCCGCCAGTTCACCTCCGCTCAATCCCCAATTCCCGCCCCCGCAAACTGTGATAGCATTTCGCATCCCCGCAGGATATATACGAGAGGACTCCTCTCATGGGCCACCGCTTCACGATGGGCGTCGAGGAAGAATTTCAAATCATAGATCCCACCACGGGCGAGCTCCGGTCGCACGTCAGCCAGCTCGTCGCCGCCACCTCCGCCAACCTCGGCGAACAAGTCAAACGCGAGATGCACCAGTCGATCGTCGAAATCGGCACCAAAATCTGCGAAAACGTTGACGAGCTCCGCGTCGACATGCACCGCACCCGCGGCGAACTTGTCCGCTCCGCCGAAAGCGTCGGCCTCTACGTCGCAGCCTCCGGCACGCATCCCTTTTCCAACTGGATCGACCAAATCATCTCCCCCGGCGAGCGCTACAAAAATATCGTCGAGGAATTGCAGCAACTCGCCCGTTCCCTCCTGATTTTCGGCATGCACGTCCACGTCGCCGTGCCCGACCGCACCACGATGATCGACCTGATGAACATGGTACGCTATTTTCTGCCACACCTTCTCGCCCTCTCCACCAGCTCGCCCTTCTGGATGGGCCGCGATACAGGCTTGAAATCTTTTCGCACCACCGTCTTCCGCCGTTTCCCGCGCACTGGCATTCCCGACCATTTCGATTCCTGGAGCGAGTACGAAGATTACGTCGGCCTGCTCATCAAGCTGCGCTGCATCGACAACGCGAAAAAAATCTGGTGGGACGTCCGCCCGCACCCAGTGTTCGGCACCCTCGAATTTCGAATCTGCGACGTAACACCGCGAATCGAAGACGCCATCGCCATCGCCGCCCTGTCGCAGGCCATCGTCGTCAAGCTCCATTATCTCTACACCAAGAACATGGGCTACCGCATGTATCCGCGCGCGCTGATCGAGGAAAACAAATGGCGCGCGGCGCGCTGGGGCGTCGACGGCAATCTGATCGATTTCGGCAAACAAGCCGAAGTCCCCATGCGCGAACTCGGCGAAGAACTCCTCGATTTCGTCGACGATGTCGTCGACGGTTTGGGCAGCCGCGATGCCTTGGCCCCCATCGAACGCATTCTGCGTGAGGGCACCAGCGCCGAGCGCCAGCTGAAGACTTACGCGGAAACAAGCGACCTGAAAGCAGTGGTGAGGCAGATTGTGGAGGAGACTCGCGGCGAAGGCTCGATGCACGCATCTTCTGCGGCGCATTTCCCTGCCAATGCGTGAAAGAAGATTTGCCGCTCATCCCCGCGGCCGCTACACCAACGACGAATCGTAAAGGAGGCAAACACCGTGATGAAAATCGGAATTCTCTGCGGCCGCGAATACAGCTTCCCGCCTGCATTTATCGAGAAGGTGAATGAGTTGGGAAAGGCCGACGGCATCACTGCCGAGTTTGTGAAATTGGGCGGCACGCGAATGAACGAGCCCGCTGAATATCGCGTGATCGTGGACCGCATCTCGCACGAGGTGGAGTATTACCGCGGCTACTTGAAGCATGCCGTGCTCCAGGGCACCTACGTCATCAACAATCCTTTCTGGTGGACGGCCGACGACAAATTCTTAAACTATTCCGTCGCCGCAAAGCTGGGCATCGCGATTCCAAAAACAGTCCTGCTGCCCCAAAAGTCCTACCCCGCCGACGTGGACATCAATTCCGAATCCCTGCGCAATCTCAAGTACCCCATCGAATGGGACGAATTGCTTGATTACGTCGGTCGCCCGGCGATATTGAAGCCCTTTTCCGGCGGCGGCTGGAAGCACGTCTACAAAGTGAACAACAAAGAAGAACTCCTCGCAGCCTACGACGGCACCGGCCCCTACTGCATGACGCTCCAGCAGTTCATCAATTTCGACCAGTACGTGCGCTGCTTCACCTTCGGCAAAATGGACATCACACCCGTCGCCTACGATCCCAAAGAACGCCGCTACCTGGTGGACCACAATTATCTTTCCGCCGAACTCGGCGCGCGCGTTGTGAAAGATGCGCAGACGATCAATCAGGCGCTCGGCTACGAAATGAATACGATCGAATTCGCCGTCGAGAAAGGCGTGCCCTACGCCATCGATTTCCTGAATCCGGCTCCCGATTTTGAGCGCGACCGCATCACGGAATTTTATTTCGGCCACGTCGTCGAAAAGATGGCCAAGCTTGTGATCGACCGCGCGCTCAAAGGCAATGTCGCTAACACCTGGCCGCGCTGGGAGGAAATGCTCGGCATTGGCGCGGCAAGCGGTTTCGCCGCGGCTCCCGCCGTCGCAAAATCCGCGGCCACCGCCCCTGCGAAGCCTGCTCCCGCGCGCGGCCTGGGAGCAAAGGGCGCATGACGGGTTCGCCGCAGGCGTCTCGCTCAGCATCCGGCGAAACGCCGCGCCCGGCCATCACGCCCCAGGACCCGCCTGCCGCAAAGGCCTGGCACGCGCTGCTGCGCCCGGACATCGAACTCTCTCCCGAATTCTGCGCCGAACTCAACGCCCGCATGCGCGCCGAAAAACTCAAATTCGGCGACCGCGTTCATTGCCCGTTCCTGCGCCCGTTTTTTCTCACCGTGGAAGACGACCGCCGCGTGCGCGCCGTCACCGAGGCGATTGCCGCCATCGGCGAACGCGTCGTAAAGCAATCGCTGGCTGATCCCGCCCTGCTGGCGCAGGCTGCGCTCACCCCGGACGAAGAGCGGCTCGCGCGAATTTCCCCCGGCTACGTCCGCTCGAGCACCGCGTCGCGCCTCGACGCCTTCCTTCTGCCCGATTCCCTGCAATTCGCCGAATACAACGCCGAATCCCCCGCTGGTCCTGGCTATGCCGAGACGCTCGCAGAAGTATTTCTCTCGCTTCCGGTGATGGCGCGGTTCAAGGAAAGCTATGGCGTCCAAAAATACGAGACGATCAAGATGCTGCTCGATGCTCTCCTCGCCAGCTATCGCGAGTGGGGCGGCCAAGGGTCGCCGCCGGTCATCGGTATCGTTGACTGGCGCGAAGTGCCCACGTGGAGCGAGTTTGAAATCCTGCAGGCGCGCTTCGAACGCGAAGGCGTCCCTACCATCATCAGCGACCCGCGCGACCTCGTGTTCGACGGCAAGAATCTCACCGCGCAGGGCCGCCGCATCGATCTCCTCTACCGCCGCGTCCTGATCAACGACATTCTCGCGCATCAGGAAGAGTGCAACGCGCTGGTACAGGCATACGCGTCGGGCGCCGTCTGCATGGCCAACGCGCTCACCTGCAAAATCCCGCACAAGAAGGCATTTTTCGCCGTTCTCACCGATGAGCGCAACGCCGTCCTCTTCAGCGATTCCGAGCGCGAACTGATTCGCCGCCACATTCCGTGGACGCGCCACCTCGCCGACACAAAAACCACTCGCGATGGCGAATCTTTCGGCCTGCTCGACTATGTGCGCCGCCGGCGCTATGATTTTGTGCTCAAACCCAACGACGAATACGGCGGCACCGGCGTCACTTTGGGTTGGGAAAATAGCGAAAGCGAATGGGACGGCGCGCTGAACCGCGCGCTGGCCGATCGCGAGCACGCCTGGGTGGTGCAGGAAAAAATCGCGATTCGCCGCGAAGTGTTCCCCATGCAGACCGCCGAAGGCGTCCAAATGCGCGACATGCTTGTGGACCTGGCGCCTTATCTTTTCCGCGGGCAGATGGCGGGATTTCTCACCCGCCTCAGCTCCACCGGCCTTGCCAACGTGACCTCGGGCGGAGGGCAGGTGCCCGCCATGGTCGTCGAACCTCTTGGCTGATGTTTACACGTCCGTGCGACTAGCTATAGCAAAGATGCCACGCCAAAATTACAATGGAATATATGCCAACTGAGACAGCTCTCGAAGAGCTTATCCCGGGTGCGCGAAATGCAATCGAAACCTGCCTCGCGATTCAGCCCGGTGAACGCGTCACCCTCATCACCGATCGCCCCAGCGAAGAAGTTGCCGCCAGCCTCGCACGTGCCATCGAAATGCGCGGCGCGTCCTGCGAAGAATTCCTGCTCGAGGATCTTGCGCCGCGCCCCCTCGCGCGCGCGCCGAAACCCGTCCTCGATTCGCTCGAACGCGCCGATGCCGGAATCCTGTGCATGAATCCGATGCCCGGCGAATTGGGCGCTCGCAAAGATATTGTGGGTGTCGTCGAGCGCCGGCAGATTCGCTATGCGCACATGGTCGGCGTCACTCCCGAAATCATGCAGCAGGGTATGTGCGCGGACTACACGCTCGTTGACCGGCTCAGCGAAAAGCTCCTCGAGAGGATGCACAACGCGCGCTCCTTGACCGTGCGCACCGATGCGGGCACTTCCTTGGTCGCCACCTTCGACGCGGGCCTCGACTGGGTGAAAACCAGCGGCCTGATCAGCCGCCGCTACTGGTCAAATCTTCCCGCCGGCGAAGTATTCACCACGCCCGCAAAGGTAGATGGGACGTTCGTCTGCGACGGCACCGCCGGCGACCACTTCTGCGGCAAATACGGCGATCTGCAGAAGACTCCGCTCGTGCTCGAAATTCGCAACGGCCGTCTCGCCAAAGCCACCTGCTCGCGAAAGGATTTGGAGAAGGAATTCTGGGATTACTGCCACACTGACGAAAATAGCGACCGAGTCGGCGAACTCGCCTTCGGCACAAACCTCAGCCTGTCAGACATGATCGGAGTGCTACTGCAAGATGAAAAGCTTCCGGGCGTCCATCTCGCCTTCGGCGATCCCTACGGCAGCCAAACCCACGCCAAGTGGAGTTCCACAACGCACGTCGACGTCCTGGCCCGCCACTGCAACGTCTGGATCGACGACGAGCAAGTCATCGCCAACGGCCGCTACATGCTAGAAAAATTGGGCCTCGCCTAAGTAGCACAGGCATTTCTGCCTGTGCCACAAGTACCAACGGCTCAAGCCGCCCCACGCCTGCACCAACACGATTGCCGCAGCTTTGGCTCCCTTACCGCGTCAGCAACGCGCAGCCTACTCGATCGCTTCCCAGTGGCACAGACACTCTTGTCTGTACGCCTCTGTCCAAAATCACTTCTTGTCCGGCCACAATTCACAAGTCACGAGTCACAAGTCACTCATCACTCGTCACTCATCACTGCCCCTAGAACAGCTGCGTGATGTACTCCCACATCTGATGCTTCCAATACGGCCAATCATGCCCACCCTGCGGCCCCCAATCGTCCAGATGATGATTGATTCCCCTATTCGCAAGGATGCGCGAAAGCCGGTACGACGGCCCGCTGTTCTCCCACGGCCCACTGCCCGTTGCGATGTGAATGTCGCACTGGTTCAATTGCCACACCTGGTGATCGTTCGCATTCGACAGGTAATCCACCGGGTTATTGAAATAGGTGTTGTCGTCGTACATCCCGTCCATGAAATTCTTGATGTCGTACACGCCCGAAAGCGCAAAGCATCGCCGGATCACGTCCGGATGCTTGAACAGCGTGTTCGCCGCATGATAAGCGCCGAACGAGGCGCCCATCGTCGAGATGGCAATGTCTCCGGACTGGCAATTGTCGCGCACGAAAGGGACCACTTCTTCCCGAATGTACGCGTCGAATTGCGCTTCCACATAGCTGCGATGAAACGGATGCGCGCCTTTGTCATAAAAGCCGGCCCAATTCACCGAGTTGATGCTGAAGAATTTTACCCGGCCCCCATCAATCAAGGACGCGAGGGCGCCGATCAGCCCCTGCCCTTCCAGTTCGAACTCGTCGCCCGCGCTCGTCGGAAATCCGAGCAGCGGAGATCCCCAGTGACCGTAAACCAGTACTCCCATTTCGAGACCGAGGCGATGCGAATACCAGCGATGATATTCCCTTTTCATTTTGCTCCTGCACACTTGGGATCAGGGATCCGAGACGTTCGAAAAGCGCGCGGTATTATCCCACATTTTTTGTGCAACTCCGTTCGAAGGGCCGAATGATACTATCGCCCCGCATGGGAAATGGAGACCACTCTTCGATCGCAGGAGCCGCCATGAACGTCTGTTCCACGCAACCCGCCCGGTTGTCGATGCGCTCTTGCATTCGTCGCGGAGTTATCGCGTTCCTGGCAGTCGCCGCCGTGGCAGCGGCGCAGTTTTGCGGTTTTCCCGCCCGCGCCTCGCAGGATAATGCTCTCGTTGACCTCGCAAGAATTCGTGAAGAGTGGGTCCAGGACCTGCACGCCAAACGGCTGGAACCTATCCTGAAATCTTATGCGCCGGACGCCGTCTTCCTGCAACCCAATGGCGACCGCATCGTGGGCTCTGCCGCTCTCCGTTCTCTTTTCCAGAACATCATGTCCTCATTCACTAGCGACCTCACCCTCCACAGCCGGAACCTCGAGGCCTCCGGCGACCTTGCCTACGACAGCGGCGACTTCGAAGAATCGCTGACCAACCTCGCCACCGCCGCCAAGATCGCCTCCAAGGGCAGCTATGTGGTTATCTACAAGCGCCAGCCCGACGGCAGCTGGAAAATCGTGCAGCACGTGTGGACCGGCATACCGCCCGCCGGGACGTAATGCTTCGGCGCGCTTCGCCGGATATTTCTTCTCTGCTATTCTATTGCAGCCTGCGGCACGATTTATGTGCGGTGCCGCGCAATGCGGAGCCACTTTCGATTGTCATCCTTAATGCAAGCCAGTGAAGCTGCTGCGTCCGGTCCCGGCCAGCTGCGAAAATTCGAAAATTACCGATCGCGTTACCTTCCCGGCGAGCGCACCGTCATCGTCTATGTGCCGGGCATTTACGAGCGGCGCACGGATTTACGCTTTCCCGTGCTCTATATGCAGGACGGGCAGAATCTCTTTGATCCCGCCACGTCATTCATTCAAGGCGTCTACTGGCGCGTGGGCGAAACGGCGGATCGGCTGATTGCGGAAGTCGCGATCCAGCCTCTCATAATCGTGGGGATCTACAACACGGGCAAGCGGCGCCTGCGCGAATACACGCCATCAAAGGATCGCAGGCTGGGTGGAGGCGGAGCGGACCGTTACGGGCGGATGCTCACGCGCGAGATTAGGCCGTTCATTGAATCGCAATTTAGAATCGATCCGGGCGCAGCGAACACAGGAATCGGCGGCTCGTCGCTCGGCGGATTGCTGACGATCTATCTCGGCCTGAAATACCGCCAGGTATTCGGCAGGATCGCTGCGCTATCGCCTTCGGTGTGGTGGAATCGGCGCTGGATTGTGAACTACGTCACGCGCGCGCGTGTTGACCCGAGGCCGCGCGTATGGCTCGATGCCGGAACACAGGAGAGCGCGCACGAAATTGACGATATGCGCAGGCTGCGCGACGCCCTGGTCCGTCGCGGATGGCAGGAAAACCGCGACTTGCGCTACAGCGAAATCCAGGGCGGCAAGCACGACGAAGCAGCTTGGGCGCTGCGCGTCGATCCGTTCCTGCGATTTCTCTTCCCTGCCCGGTAGGCCGACGTATAATCCAGTTTTTCGCGGCGCGCAGCAAAACGGCGTGCACCCAAACTCTGATGCGCGCTCAAAGGATTCTAGGAGTCACGTGCCCAAGGAACGCCCACCAACAATTCTGTGCGTCAGCTCCTATGAGAAGGGGCAGGAGTTCATGCGCACCTGCAAGCGCAAAGGGTGGGACGTGTTTCTGCTGACGGTGGAAAAGCTTCGCGATGGGGACTGGCCGCGCGAGGCAATCACCGAAGCGTTTTACATTCCCGAAGAGCTTCCGCTGCAAAGCCTGATCAATGCGGTGAGCTTCATGGCGCGCTCGCGCCCGATTGACCGCATCGTCGCGCTCGATGAATTCGACATGGAAAACGTCGCGGCGCTGCGCGAGCACCTGCGCCTGCCGGGAATGGGCCTGACGACGATGCGCTATTTCCGCGACAAGCTTGCCATGCGCGGACGAGCGAAAGAAGAAGGAGTCGCGGTGCCCGAATTCGTGCACGTGTTGAATTATGACGAGCTGCGGAATTTCATGGCGCGCGTGAAACCGCCCTGGTTGCTGAAGCCGCGCTCGCAAGCCGCTGGAATCGGGATGAAGAAAATTAACCAGGAAGCCGAACTCTGGCCGTGGCTCGACCAGCTGGGCGACCAGCAATCATTTTTTCTGCTCGAGCAATTCGTGCCCGGAGATGTATTTCACGTGGACAGCATCGTCTCGGAGCGCAAAGTTGTCTTCGCCGAGGCGCATGCGTACGGGAGTCCGCCGCTCGATGTGTCGCACGGAGGCGGCGTGTTCACCAGCCGCACATTGCCGCGTACATCGGCGCTCTCGAAATCGCTGCTAAAAATCAACCGGAAGTTGATTTCGGCACTGGGACTCGTGCGCGGCGTGACGCACGCAGAATTTCTCCGCGCGCACGACGGCGGCAAAATTTATTTTATCGAAGTGGCCGCGCGCGTCGGCGGAGCATACATCTCGAACGAGATCGAAGCTGCCACAGGAATCAATCTGTGGCGCGAATGGGCTCATCTCGAAATGGGAGCGGGGAAAAAGGCTTACGCGCCACCGAAGAAGCGCAACGGTTACGCCGGCGTAATTATTTCACTCGCGCGCCAGGAAACGCCGGACACTTCGGCGTACAACGATCCGGAGATTGTGTACCGGGTGCCCAAACATCATCACGCGGGGTTTGTGCTGAGCGCGCCGGGAGCCGAGCGGATTGGCGAACTGCTCGATTCCTACAGTGGGCGATTTCGCGACGATTTCTACGCCATGCAGCCGGTTCCGGACAAGCCAACCGCCTAAGGGAAAAATAGGCGTTTTGTTACGATTATAAATTCGCAAGTCGCTGATTGTACATAAGAGACGCGCATTTCGAATCGCGGTGTTACGATTACAAATTCGGGTCTAATCGTTACAATTGGCCTGCTGCTACCGACCATTGGCTTCATGCCGGGTTTTCCTCGCTGGTGAGAGCGTCGGTGCGGCGCAAATCGGGAAAGCGCCAGGCCCAAAGGACAGCAACGAGGATAGCGCCCACTCCGCCCAAGACGACGGCAGGAACCACTCCCAGCAACTGGCCCGTCAAACCGGATTCGGCTTCGCCGAGTTGATTGGACGCACCGATGAAGACCATATCAACGGCGTTGACGCGGCCACGCATCTCGTCGGGCGTAGCGACCTGGATGAGCACGGCGCGAATAACGACGCTCACCGTGTCGCTGGCCCCGACGAATATGAGCGCCGCCATTGAAAGGTAGATGTTGCGCGAGAGCCCAAAGAGAATGGTGAACGCGCCAAACGCCGCAACGCAAACGAACAGGATAACCCCCACCTTCTTCCGAAGCGGCCGGTAAGCCAGAAAGATCCCCATCGCCGCCGCACCAATCCCCGGGGCACAACGCAGAAGCCCAAGCCCCCATGGTCCCGTCTTGAGAATATCAAGCGCATAGGCGGGAAGTAATGCCACGGCGCCGCCCAAGAGAACCGCAAAGAGATCGAGCGAGATCGAGCCCAAAATAATTTTCTTGTTCCAGACGTAATGCAGTCCCGCCATTATCGTCATCATGCTGATGGGCTCGCGCGCACGCGGCTTCGATGCCGGATTCACACGTAGGAGCGAGCAGGTGGCCAAGGCCGAAAGCGCGATGGCTGTGCCATACACCGCAGTGGGGCCCTTCGACACCGCATAAATCACACCGCCAATCGAAGGACCGAGGATCGTCGCGCTCGTAAAGCTTGTTGCGGACCAAGCCATTGCGTTGGGTAGATGTTCTTCGGGCACCATTTCAGGGATGATGGCGCGCGTGGCAGGAAAGTTAAAGGCGCGAACGACGCCGAGCAGCGTGATGACGGCATAAATCCAGCGAATCGAACCGACACCGTGGACCGTGATCCAGAATAGAAGAGCGGCGCAGACAGTAAATCCGGCGTAGCAAAGGAACAGGATGGAGCGGCGCCTGAAGCGGTCCACGGCGTGGCCGGAAACGAGAAACAGGCAAATTCCGGGCAGGAACTGAGCCAGGCCGATGAGTCCCAAGTCGAGCGCGCGGTGCGTAATCGAATAGACCTGCCAGGCCACGGCGACGGATTGCATCTCAAGGCATGCCACGACGAACCAGCGAGCGAACAGAAAAAGCGCAAAACCCGGGTGAGTGAAAGCGACTCGTTGCGAGAGTGATGAGGAGTCCGATTCAGCCATCGCTGAATACTTTGTCATAGAAATTGTATTTGCACGAGGGGCGATCGAGGGTGTGCGATGGACACGAGTCGAACGAGCCTAGGCTTGCGGTGTGGCAATTGAACACACACCATGTCGGCGGAGAATTGCCGCTCGTCGAGCAGTTTCAGGTTCAATGCGAAACCTGCCGATGGGGACGCCGCGAGGGCAACTCTACTTCCCGCAGGTCTGATACAGCCGAAGAGCGCTTTCTCTAGCCTTTTGCTTGTCTAGAGCGTAGGGTGCCCGTTCGTACTGGGGCACAGGCAAGAATGCCTGTGCTACTGAAAGGCATCAATGCAAGACGCCCATCTGGTAGTTCAACAGCGAGGTTTGTACCTGGTAATCGTATTTCGCGCTGGCTTCGGCGATTTCTGCCTGGGTTTGGTTGAGTTGCGCTTGGCTGAGTTCGATGATGGAGCTTAAGCCGAGTTTGTAACGGGCCTGCGCGAGATCATAGGCTTGGCGGGCTTGTGCGAGGAATTGCTCGGTGACGGAGAGGCGCTGGAATGCGGAATTGGCGTTGAGCCAGGAGGTGCGCACGTCGCGCGTGATGCGATTTTGAAGGTCGCGGACGGATTGCTGCTGGGCGCCGGCGCGCGCTTCGGCTTCCGAGCGCAACGAGCCGAAGAGATGGCCGTTGAAGATGGGAATGTTGAGGTTGAAGCCGCCGGCCGCGTAACGCGGCGAAATTAAATTGTCCTGCCGAAATGGAACCAGGCCCGCGGTGCCGACGGCGCTGAGCGTGGGAAACCAGAGATCGCGTTCGGCTTTCGCGTAGCTTTGCTCGGACTGAAGTTCGAAGCGCTGCCCGATGAGCTCGGGGCGGTTTTGAATGGCTGCCTGAAGGACGCCGGGAAAATCAGCCGGGGGCGGCTGCGGAGTGCCTGGCAGCGGATCGGCAAGCGTAAAAGCATGCTGCTCGGAGTATCCCAGCGCCGCGGAGAGATCGGCGAGTGATGCGTCTAGATCATTCTGGGCCTGAATCTGCAGGAGCTGGGCCTGCGAAAGATCCACATTGGCGAAGCTGACGTCGAGCCCGGACTTGAGCTTGTTTTTTTCGAGGGTGGTGATCTGGTCGGAAACGAGTTGGCGGGCTTTGACGGTTTCCTGGGCGACCTGTAGAACGGCTTGCGCTCTCAAAACTCCGTAGAAGGCTTCATCCGCCGCGAGAAGGACATCGGCGCGAAAAAGTGTGACATTCGCTTCGGCTGACTGTGCTGCATATTTCGAACTTTTGACGAGTTCGTGCGTGCGGCCGAAATCGGTGACGAGCTGGCTGACGGTGAAGCCGTAGGCGAAGCGATTGAACACGGTGGGATTGTTCAAGCCGCCGGCGGCGATGCGGCTGTTGTTTTCGGCATACGCGCCTGTAACGCTTCCGAAGGCCAGCGGGTAATATGCGGACCTTGCTTCTCCCACGCGCGCTTGCGCGGCTTGAGCGAGATAACCGGCGGCTTGCACGCGGGGATGATTTTGCAGCGCGATTTTTTCGGCGTCCTGCAGCGTGAGCGGTTCTGAGGCCTGCGGCGGAGAAGAAGTTTGCGAGGCTGGCTGACCCGGCGCGATGTGCATCGCCTCGGACTGTGCTGAGACCGTTTGAATGGCTGCAATGGGAAGCATCAAAACAGCGAGGAGGTGCAGGAATCTGTTCATTACGCCTCCTGCGGCAGTGCCGCGGCGGTTGCGCGCTCGCGCCTCCGGTACATGATCAAGTACGCGGCGGGCACGACGAAGATGGTGAGGACGATGGAAGTGAGCAGGCCGCCGATGATGACTCGGGCGAGAGGGGCATAGGCTTCGCTGCCGATTTCGAGTTTGAAGGCCATGGGCAGGAGGCCCACGACCGTGGCGAGCGACGTCATCAGGATCGGGCGAAGGCGGATGCGGCAGGCGTGAACTACGGCATCTCGCAGATTGTGCCCTTCGCTGCGCAGCACGTTGGCAAAATCCACGATCAAAATGCTGTTGGACACCACCATGCCCTGCAGCATCACGATGCCCATGAGCGACTGGATGTTGAGAGTGGTTCCCGTAAAGGCCAGGGTGAGAACAACGCCGATGAGTCCGGTGGGGACGGCGAGAACGATCAGAAATGGATCGAGAAATGAAGAGAACTGCGCAACGAGGATGAGATAGACGAGCAAGACAGCGAGGAAAAGGCCGAGGCCAAAACTCTTGAACGAAGATTGCATGGTGAGGACGAGGCCGCGAATGTTCACGCGAGTGTTGGCCGGCAATTGCGTGCGAGCGATGATTTGCGAGATTTCGCGCTGTGGTCTACCGATATCCTCTCCCGTGGGCGCGACGTAGACGTCAATCGTGCGTTGCAATTGATAGTGGTCCACTTCGGAGGGAGTGAGAATCGGGATTACATCCGCCACCTGATTCAGGTAGGTGGGAAGTTTTAGATTTGGCGCGCGCAAGGGCATGGCTTTGAGGTCCTGGATGGACTTGACCTGATTTTCCGGGTACTGCACGGTGACGAAATAATTGTTTCCGTTCTTGGGATCGACCCAATAGCTGGGTGCGATCATCACATCGGAAGTGAGCGCGGTGATGAGATTGTCGATCACTTCTTTAGGAGTGAGGCCCAGCTCCGCGGCGCGGTCGCGGTTCACGTTGACTTGAAGCGCGGGGTAATCCATATCCTGCGGGATATAGACATCGGATACGCCCTTCGCCGCTCTGATCTGGCGGGCGAGATCCTGGCCGATCTTGTCATTGGTTTTTAGGTCCATGCCGCTCACTTGCACATCGATAGGCGCGGGCATGCCTTGATTCAAAACTGCGTCGACTAAACCTCCCGATTGAAAATAGGTGCGGAGTTGAGGAAGCTGGGCCGCGATTCGACGGCGCACTTCGTTCATGTATACGAAACTACTGGTGCTGTGATCTTCTTTCAGGCCGACTTGCACAAAGGCAGAGTGCATTCCGGCATTGGGAGTGAAGAGCGCGGAAAGGTCGGGCATGACGCCGATATTGGAGACGACGGTATTGAGGTCTTCGGGTTTTACCACCTGGCGCACGATTTCTTCAACCTGCTTGATGTAGTCGTTGGTGACTTCGATGCGGGTGCCGGTGGGAGCTTTCACGTTGATGACAAACTGCCCGGCATCCGAGCGGGGGAAAAACGAAACTCCGATGAGTGGAATGAGAAGGAAGCTGAGCAGGAACATCCCGGTAAAGATCAGTAAGGCTTCGCGGGGGCGGTCTAGAGTCTTGTCCACATAGCTTTCGTAAACGTTGAGCATTTTTTCAAATTTGGCGTTGAAACCTGCGTGGAATCGCGCGCCCCAAGATTTTTTGGATTCCTCTCCGTGCGCATGGGCAGGCTTTAAGAAATACGCGCAGAAGAGTGGAACCACCGTGATCGCGTCAAAGTAAGAGGCAGCCAGCGCGAGAACGACGGCCAGTGCCAAGGCTGAGAACAGATACTTGCTGACGCCGAAAAGCAGCGTGACCGGAAAGAAGACAACGACTGCGACGAGCATGATGGCCAGAACCGCGAGCGCCACTTCATTCGCACCTTTCACCGCAGCCACTTTGGGATCTTCGCCGAGTTCGATGTGGCGGTAGATATTTTCGATTACGACCACGGAGTCGTCGATCAAACGCGAGAAAGCGAGGGCGAGACCGCTGAGGACCATAGCGTTGATGGTCTTATCGGCGAGGTGAAGGATGAAAAACGCCATCATCACGGAGAGCGGAATCGAGAGGAAGACTGCGGACGTGGCTCGCATGCTGCCTAAGAATAGAAGAATCATGACGGCGGTGAGAAAAAGGCCGATTCCGCCTTCGCGGAGGACGGTGGAAATAGCCTGCTTAACGAAAACGGATTGGTCAAAGACCACGTGGGTGTGGAGCTGGGCGGGAATATCGCGAAGAGTGAGGATGGCTTTCTTGATGCCGTTGACGACGGCGATCGTGTTGGTGTCGCCGCCCTGTTTGAGAATTGGCGCGTAGACAGATTTCTGGCCGTTAACGCGGACGATGTTGTATTGCTGGTAGGAACCGTCGACGGCATTGCCCACATCGGATAGAAAAACGGATTTCTGGCCTTCGGTCTTCAAAGGCACGCGGTTGAGAGCTTCGGCCTTGGCGACTTGCGCGTTTGTGTAGATGTTGTAATCGAGCGGGCCCAAGCGTACGTCGCCGGCGGGAAGAATCAAGTTCGATTCGTTCATCGCGCGAACCACGTCCATGGGGCTGAGCTCATGGGCCTGAAGCTTCAGCGGATCGACATAGACCATGATCTGGCGATATTTTCCGCCGTAGGGCGGCGGCACGGTGGCGCCGGGAACGCCCGCGATCTGGTTGCGAATTTGAAATTGGAGGTAATCGTGGAGCTGAGTTTCGTTGAGTCCCTGGCCATCCACGGTGAGCAGGCAGACGGGGAGACTCGACGCGTCCACCTTCATGACGACCGGCGGGAGCGTGCCTTCGGGGAGGCGGCGAAGGTCGGCCATGGCGAGATTGGAGATATTGGTGACGTCGGCGTTCGCGTCGGTGCCGGGCTGAAAATAGATTTTGATCAAGCTCACGCCGGTCATGGAGCGGGATTCCATGTGATCGATGCCGCTGCCAAGAGTGAAGAAGCGCTCGAAGGTATCGGTGATGTCGGCTTCGATCTGTTCCGGAGGCATTCCGTTGTAGAAGGTGGCGACAAGGACGACGGGAATATTGATAGGAGGAAACATGTCCACTGGCATTTGCGCGAGGCTGGTGATCCCCAGGACGCAAATGAAAAGGCAGACGACGATGGTTAAGTAGGGATGGCGAATCGCGAAGGTCGGCACGTTACTCCACCCTCGGAACTTCGACGAGCTTCGGGGACACCGACTCGCCTTCCTTGAACTGGTTTTGTTCGCCGAACACGACTGTTTCGCCTTCGCTCAACCCGGAAAGAATTTCCACTTCAGCGGCGGTCTGGAGGCCGAGCTTCACTTCCCGTTTTTCCAGGCGTTTCTGAGTATTCACGATGAGAGCTACACCTTGGCCTGTGCCGGTGAACTGGATGGCTTGCATTGGAACGGTCAAGACATTTGTGACAGCATGCAGAGGGATTCGGACGCTGGCGTACATTCCGGGTACTAACTCGTACGTGGGATTCGGGACGGTTACTTCGGTGTGCATGGTGCGCGTGGTGGGATCGATTTGGCCCGAAGAACGCGCGATTTTTCCTGAGAAAGTTTTTTTGAGGCCTGAGACGTCGACTTCGAGCGTTTGGCCGTCGTGAATTTCGGGCACGGCCCTTTCCGGAACCGGAATCACGAGACGGAGAAGACTGTTCTGCGAGAGCTGGCAAAGTGCGGATTCGGACTTCGCGGAGGAAGTGCCGGCGGGAAGCAGAGCGCCGGTGTAGGCGTAGATCTTTGTGACTACGCCGTCGAACGGGGCGGTCATGCGCGCGTATCCGAACATAGCTTTGTCCTTGTCGAGCGCGGCTTTGGAAGCGATGGAAGCCTGTTCGGCGGCGGATAGTGCGGCTCTTGCGGCGGAAACGCCCGAGCTGGCTTCGAGGTCTTTGCCCTGCGCAACGTCGATGTCCTGCTGGGCTACGAGCTCGGGGCGAGTTTTCTGGACGTCGGCAAGGCGCTTGTAGGTGATATGCGCGACGCCGTACGCCGACTGCGCGCGGCCGAGCTCTTCGCGCGCGCGTTCCTGATCTTGCTGGCTGCGACGAAGAGCTGCTTCGTCCTGCGTGAGTTGCTGCTGGAGCTCAGGAATTTCGAGGACGGCGAGGAGCTGGCCCTGCTTGACATGCGTTCCCCAATCGACGTAGAGCTTTTGGATGTAGCCGGAGACTTTGGCGTAAACGTCGATTTCCTGATAGGGGAGAAATTCGGAGGCGATTTCGAGGTCGTTGGAAAGATTCTGGCGCGTGACTTTGACGGCAGCGACGTTGGGAGCGCCGGCTGCGTCAGCTTTGGTCTTGCCGCTCGAGCCGCAGCCAGCGACGAGCGCGGGGACAAGAAAAAGCAGCGCACAGCAAGTGCGGGCACCGAAAACCTGGGCCGGGGAGTTTGTTACGGCAGTTTTCATATTTGAGGCTCCATCGTTTTCGCGGAACTTAAGTACGGTGTTTCGATTGATGTTCATCAATTTCCCTCTGGAAGCACTCGCCGAGTTTCTCAATCGAAAAACCCGAGCAGCGGCAGGTGTCGACGATCCGATGGCGACACTCTCTGATTTCTGTGGCCACGGGCGGAATTCGATCGGCAATTTCCGCCGGGATGGAGAGAACGCCGTGACGATCGGCATGAAGCAGATCGCCGGGGCGAAAATGCATGCGGGCCACGTCAACCGGTCCACCGAAATCAAATATGTGGGCATACGCGTGTGATACGGAAACGTTGCCAGCGAACATCTGGAAGCCCGAACCTTCAATTACATTCAAGTCGCGGACTGCCCCATTCGTGACGACACCTACACAGTCGAGTGCTTGCAAAACGTTCGCGTGGACCTCGCCGACGAAGGCGCCCAGACCGGGGTGAGAGTCAACGTCCTGGATGACGACGATGCGTGGCGCAGGCACCGCGAGAATTTCTTTCCACCAATCGGTGCGATCGTAAACGTAGCCGCCGCCTTCCATGGGCGGGTCGGCGGTGCGAACGCGAGCGGTGGCGGCGTAACCGACGATCGGGGGAAGATCTTCGAAGATGCACCGAATGCTGGAATCGGAAAAGCCGGTGTTGGGTAAACGCACCTGGAAAGTTTCGATCGCACTGGCGACCAGACAGGTACTGAATCGGCGCAGCTGTTCCAAGCGAACAGGCGTCAGCGAAGGTGCAGTCATCGGGGCCTCCGTTGCGGTGCATTCCGCGACTAGATTACAAAGGGCCTAGGCACAGCTTCTAACTACGGAAAATGGCTTTGGGACGCGATGATGCTAGGAGAGCGAGATCGGAGGAGCGCGGTATCGCAGGCAGATTATGAGCGAGATTAGCTGGATGAAAGGCGCTTCCCGTGGATCAAAGGTGAAGACTGGGACGACGGCTTCAGGAATCACCAGCCGCGAACTTGGCTGAGTAAGTTGAAGCTGTTGGAGCTTGAGCTGGGCTACAGCGCAGTCTGAATCCGCTTTCATCTTGCTGGCGATTGACAGATAGTGGGCGGGGTTCGACTTGGGGAGATACTGAACGTTCTTGGCTAAAGTGGAAAAACCCGCCAAAAACATCAGCAGCGCGACGACTGCGAGCTGAACCGGAACAAATTTGAAAAACTTAATTTGCACTGTTTGGCTGCCGGAATTCAACGCATGCGCATGAATCGCTGTGCGTCCGAGACTCTTACGCATCGTAATGCTAATAGGACTGCAAATGCAACAGATAGGATGTCCGGCGTTTCGTTGTGCGCACTCTTCCCTCCTTCCCTCTCGCGAATCACTCCATCCAATCGAAAGTTCGAGTGACGGCTTTCTTCCACTGGCGAAAGAGTGCATCGCGAGTGGCGGTATCCATCGCAGGGCGCCAGGTGCGATCCACTCGCCAGTGCATGCGTAGCTCATCGGTGCTTTCGTAGAAACCGACCGCAAGTCCTGCTGCGTAGGCAGCGCCGAGCGCGGTGGTTTCCTGAACCGTGGGGCGCACGACGGGGCGGTTCAAGATGTCCGCTTGAAATTGCATCAGAAGATCATTTGTTACCATGCCGCCGTCCGTGCGCAGCATGTCGAGGTGAATTCCAGAGTCGTTCTCCATTGCTTCGACCACTTCGCGAACCTGAAAGGCGGTGGCCTCGAGCGCTGCGCGGGCGATGTGCCCGCGGTTTGCAAAGCGGGTGAGCCCGGCAATCACTCCGCGGGCATTCGACTTCCAGTATGGCGCGTAGAGGCCTGAGAAAGCGGGGACAAAATAGACGCCTCCATTGTCTTCCACCGTTCGCGCGAGCGCGTCGATGTCCGAGCTCTTGTCGATGATCTTCAAATTGTCGCGAAGCCACTGAACGAGTGCGCCGGTGATCGCGATGCTGCCTTCGAGCGCATAGGAGACAGGCTGAGGACCGAGTTTGTAGGCGACTGTCGTGAGCAGGCCGTGTTTTGAGGGAACCGGCTTTTCGCCTGTGTTGAGCAATAGGAAGCAGCCGGTACCGTATGTGTTCTTGGCTTCTCCCGGCTGGAAGCACGCCTGCCCCACCAGAGCTGCTTGTTGATCGCCGAGAACGCCGGAGATGGGTACGCCTTTTATCGAAGCGAGTTGAGCTTCACCGTAAGTTTCGCTACTCGAATGAATTTCGGGAAGCATTGCAGCAGGAATTTCGAAATCCGCAAGGATTCCCTGATCCCAAGCCAGTAATTCCAAGTTCATGAGCTGCGTGCGGCTGGCGTTTGATACGTCCGTGACATGAACCCCGCCAGCGATGCCGCCAGTGAGCTTCCAAACCAAGAAAGTGTCCACGTTTCCGAATAGGATTTCGCCGGCTTCCGCTTTCTCGCGCAGCCCTGCCACATTTTGCAGCAGCCAGCGAATTTTCAAAGCGCTGAAGTAGGTTGAGAGAGGTAAGCCCGTCTTCGCTCGATAGCGATCCTGGCCTTCCGCCGCCGAGAATATGTGGACGAGCTCGTCCGTTCGCGTGTCCTGCCAAACGATCGCGTTTGACACTGGCTTGCCGGTCTTACGTTCCCAGAGAACAGCAGTCTCGCGCTGATTGGTAATCCCGATTCCGGCGAGGTCCTTCGGAGCAAGCCTGCGATGCCTCATCGCATCCGCAATCACTTCCTGTGTGCGCAGCCAGACTTCCCCGGCATCGTGCTCCACCCAGCCGGACCGCGGATAGATCTGCCGATGTTCTTTCTGTGCGGCTGAAACGATCTGCCCTGCGCGATCAAACACGATGAAACGCGTACTGGTGGTTCCCTGGTCGAGCGCTCCGATGTAACTCCCCACGATTCCCTTTTTCCGTACTGCTGGTGGTTTTATGCTCCCCCTTGCGGCGCGACCGTCAGCCCGGCTTCTTGCTGAAAGCCTCGAATTTTGTCGACGTAGCTACTTAAGGCTCTATCGCGATCCGCTTCGGACCATCCCAACTCGCGCCCCAGGATGCCGGCGGCCGGCTGAGCGACAGCGATCGCTTCGGTCCATCCGTAGAACTGCAAACCGATACGGCGCGCCAGAACATCTTCCATCGCCACTGCCATTTCAAATCGTGCCGCGAAGGCGACCTCCGCCCGCAACGGCGCAAGGCCTTTCACGAGAGGCTCGCCGAAATCCGCACCGTTCGCGATGAGGGCCAAAACCTGAGCGGCGCGTGTGCCGTATTTTTCTGCCAGGTGCCGCGCACTGGGCTCCGCGACACCAAAGCCAGTGACCAGCGTCTTCCAATAGTCTGCTGAGTAGCCGTCTGAACCCACCAGTTTGTGATTCAACGTTGCACACGGCTTGGCATCTCCGCCGATGGTTTTCTCGACGGCATCAATCGTGTCCTGAGCCATGGCACGATACGTAGTCCACTTTCCGCCCATGATGCTGACCAGACCACTCTGCGAATCCACCTCCACCTTATGATCGCGCGCGAGCTTTTTTGTGTCGCGCGAATCACTAGCGCTTAGCAGAGGCCGTGCTCCAGCGAACCCCCCGACCACTTGGCTGGCTTTGACCGGCGAAGCAACGTAGCGGTTGAGATGCCTCAACAGATATCCCACTTCTTGGCGCGTCAGCGAAAGTTCGTCGTCGGCCCCAACTTCCTGCTCGGTGGTTCCCACCAACAAGCGACCCAACCATGGAATAGCGAATAATACCCGGCCATCGTCGGTCTTTGGAATCAACATCGCGTCGGCGCTCGAAAGCACCTCTAGAGGCAGGAGGATATGAACGCCCTTGCTCAGACGCATGCGCGGTTTGAGAGACGGGTTTGCCATGGAGCGAATGAAATCCGCGAATGGACCGGTAGCATTCACATACGCGCGGGCGCGAATCACGAAAGTTTGGTCGCTGAGCCGATCTTGAACGCTCACCACAGCCAATTTCCCATCGGCGCGCTTTTCCAACGCGGTGACGTGCGCGTAGTTCAAGGGCACACCGCCAGCTGCGGCAAATGACTCCACCAGCGCGATGTTGTATCGAGCATCGTCGAACTGCCCATCGGTATATGCCACAGCGCCTATGAGGCCCTGCGGATTCAGTTTAGGCAGGCGGTGCAATGTTTCTTCGCGAGAAACAAAATGGCTTGGCGCAAGACTCGCGCTGCCTGCGATCCAGTCGTACAGTTTCAAACCTGTTTCGTAATACGCGAGGTCAAAGCTGCTGTAACAAGGAGTGATGAATTCTCTTGCGCGCGTAAGAAACGGAGCATTCTTGAGCATGTGAATCCGCTCATGCAGGGCGCGTTTGACGACTTTATATTCAGCCGGATCGAGATGGCGAAAGGCTTCTTCCAGGTAACGCACGCCGCCGTGCACCATTGTGGAAGCGCTGGAGGTGGCAGAGGCAAAATCGGAGGCATCGACAAGAACCGTCCTGAGCCCGCGCAACTGGGAATCGAGCGCACAGCCCGAGCCTGTGGCGCCGCCGCCAATCACACACACATCGAAAGACCCGCTCTGAATGTCTTTGAGCGCTTCCGCGCGGCTCTTCATTCTGAAGTCGCTCGCGTGCGAGGAGATGCTCAGGAATTGGCGGTGGCGCCCTTGGTGGCAACGGGGCTAGCCGCATTCTTGCCGTACATAGCGCCGCGTTTTTGGAGGGGATCGCGCCACTCGCGTCCGTCGCGGCGAAGCAATTCAGCGGCAGCTTCGGGTCCCCACGAACCGGCAGCGTAGTTGGGAAAATCGCGCGGAGGCAGCGCCGTCCACACATCGAGAATCGGTTGCACGACGCTCCAGCCTGCTTCCACCATGTCGGCGCGCTGGAAAAGCGTGGGATCGCCCATCATGCAATCGTAAAGAAGGGTTTCGTAGCCGGTGGAAGGCTCAGACCCGAAATAATCGGCGTATTCGAAATTCATGTCCACGGCGCCGAGCCGAACCACCGGCCCAGGAACCTTGGCTTCGAAGCTCAGCGAGATTCCTTCATTCGGCTGAATGCTGATGACGAGTTCGTTCGACGGGATATGCTCGACGGGCGTCTTGCGAAATAGAACGAACGGCGGACGCCGAAAACGCACCACGATTTCCGTGACGCGCGTGGCCATGCGTTTGCCAGTGCGCAGGTAGAACGGAACACTGGCCCAGCGCCAGTTGTCGATGTGCAGCGCGACAGCCACGAAAGTCTCGGTATGAGAGTCTTTCGCCACGTTGGGCTCAGACCGGTATGCGGGCACGAATTTACCGTCAATCATTCCATCGCCGTATTGACCGCGCACCGCATGGGTGAGCACTTGTTCCGGGTTGAGAGGCTGGATGGCGCGCAGAATTTTCGTCTGCTCATCGTGCACGGAGTCCGCATCGAACGAAATCGGCGGCTCCATGGACATGAGGGTGATGAGCTGAAAGATGTGATTGGGAACCATGTCGCGAAGGGCGCCGGCGCGGTCGTAATAATCGCCGCGAAGCTCTACTCCCAGTTCTTCGGCAACTGTGACCTGCACGTGATCCACATACCGGCGGTTCCACACCGGCTCGAAAATTCCATTGGCGAAACGGAAGGCCAGAATGTTCTGTACGGTCTCTTTGCCAAGATAGTGATCGATGCGATAGATCTGGTTTTCGTGCAGAACCTCGCCAATATCGCGGTTCAAAGCCACGGCGGAGGCTAAATCGTGGCCGAAAGGCTTCTCAATCACCACGCGTTTCCAACCAGGCGACTCGATGTTTGTGAGCCCCGCCGCGCCCAGTTGCTTCACAACAACGGGGAAAAAGCTGGGACTGGTGGCGAGATAGAACAAACGGTTCTCGCAAGTGGCATGATCCCGATCCACCTGGCTGAGGTGGTCCTGGATCTTTTTGTAGAGCGCGGGATCCTTGAAATCGCCGGAAATGTAGTAGAGACGGTTGGCAAACCATTCCCACGCATCAGCTCCGGAACCGGTAAGAAACTCTTTCATCTCCTCGGTGGTTTTCTGGCGAAACTGCTCGGTGGAATATTCCTCGCGGGAGGCGCCGATGATCGCGAACTGCTGAGGGAGCAGGTTAGCCTGGGCCAGATTGTAGAGCGCGGGGAAGAGCTTGCGTTTGGTGAGGTCGCCACCGGCACCGAAAATCACCATGGCGCAGGCGTCGGCGGGCTGGCCTCGATCTTCGTGCACCAATCCTGCTGGAACGGATGAATTCATCGAACCGGCCTCCGTCTGATTTTTGGATTACAGAAGCGCCTGCTTCACTGCGCTGCTGAGAGTTCTCAAGCCCGCTGCTACATCTGGCCCGAGGTGAATGCGCAATGCGCGGCGATCTCTTTCTGCGAGAACCTGAAAATCGCCGCGAGCTTGCGCCGCTTTTACGATCCCAAATGTGTATTTTTGTTCGGGCACGGGAATATCGGCCGCGTCGTCGCAAGTGATCTGGAGAAACACGCCGGTATTCGGGCCGCCTTTGTAAGCTTGCCCGGTAGAATGCTGGAAACGCGGACCAAATTCCGAGCAAGTGGCTACGCGTTTCTTATCGCGAATGGCGTGACGGATCGACTGCAGCACCGATTGATGCGCATCGTTCATTTCAACGTAGGCGAGCATCGCAAAATAGTCTCCGGCTCGCAGGCGGTTCAGGTGAGCGCGCAAGTATCCGCTGAGAGTCAAGTCACCGCCGGCAGCTTTTTTCAGGACTTCCGTGTTTTTTTCGTCCGAATACAACTTGATTCCGCCACCCTCGAAGAACGGATGCTCGGCTGGAAGCGAACCCTGCTTCTCGTACTCGGACGTCAGGTTCTTGGTTGCGATTTTTGCCGCTTCCACATCGGGCTGGTTGAATGGATTTATACCGATGATCGAGCCTGCCACAGCCGTGGCAATCTCCCAGCGGAAAAATTCCTGGCCGAGATCGTAGACGTCCGGGACGGCAATGCGGACGACGGGCTGTCCGGCTTTTTCCAGTGCCTCCACGGCTTCATCCTGCTTCCCATCGGGTGCGGATTGGAGACGCAGATAAACGAAAGTTCGATCGTTTCCGTAGACTTCGGGCGGACCGATCTGTTCGCGATCAATGGGAATCAGACCGGTGCCCTTTTTGCCCGTCGATTCCGCCAGCAGTTGTTCGAGCCACGCACCAAGATCGGAAATCCCGGGCGACGCGAAGATGGTGACCTTGTCGCGTCCATGTTTTTGCAATGTGCCGAGAATGGCGCCCAGGATTGCGCCGGGATTTTCATCGGCGGGCACAACGGAAGCGCAGGCGTGAACCATTTCTTCGACGCGATCGAGAAACTTCGGAAGGTCCATGCCTTGAATCGCTCCGGGAACCATCCCGAAATCTGAAAGGGCCGAGTAGCGCCCGCCGATACTCGGCACGCCGAAATAGACATGGCGGAAACCATCGGCTTCGGCAACTTTTTGAAGGTGCGATCCGGGATCGGTGACGGCGATGAAGCGCTTCCCTGCCGGTTCCGAGGGCACGGCCTTTTTCGCCTGGTCGTAGAAATATTGCTTGAAGATATTGGGCTCGAGGGTGCCGCCCGATTTGCTCGAGACGATGAATATGGTTTTCGTCATGTCGAGCTTGTTCGCAAGAGTGCGAATTTGCGCAGGATCTGTGGAATCAAGAACGAGAATCTGCGGATACCCGTCGATTTTCCCGTAAGTGAGTTCCATCACTTCTACGCACAAACTCGAGCCGCCCATGCCCAAGAGCACCGCATGGGTGAAGCCGGCTTGGCGAATCTCGTCTGCGATCTGCTTGAAATTGCGGCTGTGCGCCACGTCGTCGTCCGCAACCGTGAGCCAGCCGAGCCAGTTCGCTTCGTCCTCGTTGGTCCAAAGCGAGGGATCGCGAGCCCACAGGCGCTTCATTTTTTGATTCGTCTTCCAATCCTCGAGGGTGGCCTTGACGGCGGTGTCGAGATTCTGCGGCAGCTTGAAGGTGAAGTTATTTATGGCGGACGCAGCAGGCTTCGCGGCATGGGTTCCCACGGCCGCGAGGAGCTTATCGAAAGCTTCCGAGAAGAGTTTCACGCCTTCCTCGGTCAATTGGTCGGTTGCGGCCTTCATGGAAATCCCAGCGCGCTCGAGCGAATCCATCGTTTGCTGAGCCGCGGGGATATTTTCTTCCAGGCTCGCGCGCGGCTTCCCGTGGTCGCGGAATGCATCGTAGGTGGCTGGAGGAATCGTATCCACCGTGTCCGGCCCGATCAGTTCTTCGACGTATAAAATATCCGAGAACTTGGGATTCTTCGTGCTTGTGCTGGCCCAGAGCACGCGTTGTGTGTGGGCGCCTTGGGAAGCAAGTGCCGCCCATCGCGGTCCGCTGAAAATTTTCTTGTAACGCTGATACGTGAGCTTGGCATTGGCAATCGCAACCTTACCCACCAGTTCTTGAAGCGCGGCTTTTTCGGACGCGTTCTGCGATTTCTTGATTCGATCCGCGATCTGACTATCGATCAGAGTATCGATGCGGCTGACGAAAAAGCTCGCGACGCTTCCAATGTGCCCGACTTTGCCGCCGGATTTCGCGTAGACCTCAAGGCCGGCGATATATGCTTCGGCGACGCGTTCGTAGACATCCTGCGCGAAAAGCAAGGTCACGTTGATATTGATGCCTTCGCTGATCAGCTGCTGGATTGCGGGGAGCCCTTCGGGAGTTCCCGGCACCTTCACCATCAGATTTTCGCGCCCTACCGCCTTCCAGAGTCTGCGCGCTTCATCAATCGTTTCCTGCGTCTTGTGCGCAAGATACGGAGCCACTTCGAGGCTCACATAACCGTCGCGCCGATGAGTCTGATCGTAGACGGGTCGCAGCCCGTCGGCGGCATCCTGAATATCGCGAATCGCGAGCGCTTCATACACCTGCTTGGCATCGAGATTCTTCTGCGCGCTCAATTCGTCCAGCGCTTTTGTGTAATCGGTGCTGCCCGTGATGGCTTTCTCGAATATGGACGGGTTAGACGTAACCCCGCGCAGGCCGTCCTGCTCGATCAAGCGCGCGAGCTCTCCTGTTGAGATCAAATTGCGCCGAATGTAATCGAGCCAGACCGATTGTCCGAATGCATTCAGCGCCTTCAGCGGATTTTGCGATTTCTTCGGATCGAATCCCTGTGGGGTTGCTGTTACGCCAGTGCTCATGACCATCCCCCTTTTCGCCACTCTTAAGACTGCAGTTTCGGTGTTTGAGGCCGCAGTTAGCTCCGAGACCTGATTCTACCCCACTATGGACGCGACCGGACGTGAATCCAATGTAAAATCTGCCGGCGCGATGCGCGGCGTTTCGCGCGCCTTCACGTTTTGCATTTTGGATCGCATGTTCGCTGCGAATTCACAGTGAACCGGCGGCCAAACAGGGAGCAAATTCGATCCGCAGGACAAGAATTGCCCGGCCTTACTCACGTAAATCGATCTTCTTGATGAACAGGGCTGAATTCCTCAGAAGCCTGCATCATGACGATGGACTCTGCCTCCGTCCTGCCAATCCATACTTGACCAGCAACCGCAGTGGTCGCAGCGCAAGATAAAGCGGCGCAAGCATCCCGGGCAATGGAAGCATTTCCCAGTCCTCCTCCGCCGGAATCATAGCCAAGCGCATCGAATAGCGCCACCCCGCCAGCATCCCCGGCACCATCCGCCGCCGAAATCGCATCCGGTTTCCAGCACTGACTCCGCAAAGATTTCGACTCAGCGTTCGCTTTTCCACCTCTCGCGCGACGGAGAGAGCTTCGCCATCGCCACCAATCCGCTTGCGACTCTCTTCGGGCAGCGGGGCTTGCAACAGATCATTCGTCAGCGCGAGCCCCAGGTGAAGCATTCGCTCCACCCGCAAAGATTCCGCCGTTTGAAACGCGCGGTCCCAATCAAGGTCCGGTTGCCTCTGGATAAGTTCCGACACATCCGCGATCCAGGATATTCGTTCCCAAAAATCCTTCGAGCCGTGTACACAAAGTGCCACCAACAAGTCCTCTGCCGCGAACGTCGGCACCGCCTGCCCGGCCACCGCCACAATCACCAGCCTCTGCGCGAATTGATCGAGGTTGGGAGCAACCGGAAAATGCCGCAGCGTTAATTCCGTATGAAGTTCGACCACCGCCCGGCGCTTTTCGTCGCGATAGTTGTACTCCCCCGGAACCAACGCTGCCTTCGAGTTTTTCGACAGAATCCATGGAAATCGCGCCTCGTAGCCGAGCCCCAGCATCACCTCATGCGCTTTCTGCAAATCGCGTTGCGGCAGAATGATGTCGAGGTCGTCGAAGTCACGAAGACTCAGGTTCCCGTAGGCTTGCTCCGCGAGCACAGGCCCTTTGTAAGGAATTGCCACGATCCCGGCTGTTCGGAACAACTCGAGAATCTTGTGCAATTCTGAGGCTAGGAAAAGGCAGCGAACCGTATTCGCCCGGCATGCGAGCTTCAGGCGTTCCATCGCAGCGGCGGGCGCGCCGTCTGGCACCACAGCCCGCAGATTCATTTCCAGCAATGGCTCTACGGAATTCTCTGTCGCTTCGCCGAGGACAAAATCCCAATCGAGAGGCTCCGCGACGATCTCGCGAATCCGTTCCGCGATTTCCGGAATCATGCGTGTGCGTGCGCAGCTCGCCAGCAGCTGCTTCTCAGCACAGACAGTGTCCGTTCCTTTTGGGCGCACCATTTCGTTATCGCGCAAACGCTCCCCTCGCGAAATACTACGCTATTTGAAGTTATGCCACTGTTGGAATCTGATCGAGGAGGGATGCTCCTGCGACGCCAGACCGCGCGGCAGCGCAGGAAACTCATAGGAATTGGTTCTTATAAGTTATGAAGTACGGAAAAATCGAACAGTCCAAGCCGAATAGGATCCTATGCCGCCATCGGCTGAAAATATTCAATCCTCCGTCACCCTTCGTGCTCCACGATCCTTGCCCCGCCCTTAGTTCCCTCTTGAATTCATCGTTGCTCCCTGTGCCTGGCAGCTCCTTACTTGTTCTCGCCGCTCACTTCTGACAAATGCACCTGATGGACCAATCGCACCATTACAAACTGAGAGCCACATAGGCCCCGCAATGGCGACGTATGCATGGAGTTACAGCCGGTCACAAACCTCGAAAGCGAGAGAGCACCACCGCGTCCGGATTGCCCGCCAAGCCCCACACGTGCACACCTGTTTCACAGGTATACATAACGCGCTTTTCTGTTTGGTTGATTCGCTTCTAACGCGGCTAATCTATTCGCAGTTATTGAACGGCGGGAACAGCCAGCAACTCGCGAAGCTTTCCGGCCAGCGTCATAAGCGTGAAAGGCTTTTGCAGCAGCACTGCATCATTCTGGAGAATTCCATGGTGCACCACGGCCTGATCGGTGTACCCCGACATGTAAATGATCTTGATCCCCGGTCGAATCTGGCTCACACGTTCCGCCAATTCCCTGCCGCTGATTCCCGGCATCACCACATCGGTAAGCAGCAAGTGAATCTGCCCCACATGCATGGTGGCCAGTTCCAGCGCCGTGTGCCCGTCCTCTGCCTCAATCACCCTGTACCCGCTCGACGCAAGATACTCGCGGGCCAGCTCTCGCACGCCCTTCTCGTCTTCAACCAGGAGGATTGTTTCAGATCCGCGCTGCGGAATCTGCGTTTCGCTCTTGCCATCTCGTCCGGCAGGCACTGCCGTCTCTTCGATTCTCGGCAGGTAAATCTTGAAACTCGTGCCTCGCCCCGGTTCGCTATACACCCACACATATCCGCCACTCTGCTTTACCACGCCATATACGGTTGCCAGCCCAAGCCCGGTGCCCTTTCCTTTTTCTTTCGTGGTGAAGAAAGGCTCGAAGACATGCGCCTGCGTCTCCGCGTCCATGCCGCATCCATTATCCGTCACCGCCAGCATCACGTACCGGCCGGGTGAGAGCACCGCCGGTGGGTGCGAATACGACGAGTCGAGCTCCACGTTCGCAGTTTCAATCGTCAAGCGGCCGCCGTGCGGCATCGCATCGCGCGCATTCACAGCCAGGTTCAAGATCACCTGCTCAATCTGGCTTCGATCCGCTCTCACCAATCCGAGATCGGGCGCCGACGACGTCTCGAGCTGAATGTCTTCGCCAATCAGTCGCCGCAAAATTTTCTCCATCTCCGCCACAACACCTTCCACATTCAAAATCTTTGGCGCCAGCATCTGCTTCCGGCTGAACGCCAGCAACTGCCTCGTCAATGACGACGCCCGCTGCGACGCCATCTGAATCTGCTCGGCATTCCGGCGCAGTGGGTCGGCACCCGGAAGCCGCTCGACCAGAAGATCGCTATAGCCCTGAATCACCATGAGCAGATTATTGAAGTCGTGCGCGATGCCGCCGGCCAGCCGCCCCACGGCCTCCATCTTCTGCGCCTGCCGCAGCTGTTCTTCCAGCTGTTTCCGGTCCGTGATATCGAGCGACATGCAGATCGCGCCCGACACCTGCCCATCGGAATCCCGCAGCGGCTCCACATGGCATGCGTAAGAGCCGCTCTTCCACTCCACGTGGAACGTCATCGGCTCGCCCGCCACCGCGCGGCGATGCGCTGCAATCGGCAAGAATGTCTGATCGGAGGTTTCGAAATAATCCAGCAGCGACGTGCCTAAGAGCGCGTCCGGCTTTATCTTCAACCGCGTAAATCCAGCTCCCAGCGCTGAGGTAAAACGCAAATTTCGATCCACGGTCCACAGCACCGCCGGCAGTTGCTCCACCAGCACGCGCAACCGCGCTTCGCTCTCCCGCACTCTTTCTTCCGAGCGCTTGCGCTCGATCGCCAGCGCAATCTGCCCGCCCACCGAGCCTAGGAACTCCTGGTCGCGCTCCGTGTACGCGTTCTCGTCTTCGTAGTGCTGCACCACAAGCACGCCGATCGTCGCCGCCGGCGTCCTCAGCGGTACGCCGAGCCACGCAGGTGACGGAGTCCCCACCAGTTCCACCTTCCCTTCCTCCGCCAGCAAATCAAAAGTCCGTTGCGGAATCAGCATCGCCTGGCCGGTTCGATACACGTGCGCCGTGCAACTCTTCCCCACACGCTGCGGCGGCGGCGCCTGGTCAAACTGATCCACGAAAAATGGAAAGTGAAACTTCCCCGTCCCCGATTCATACAGCGCGATGAAACAGTTTTCCGCGTACAGCACTTTTTTCAGCGCAAGATGAATCAACCCCAGCAAATCATCCAGGTTGTCCGTTACATTCACCGCATGGATGATTTCAAAACTTACCTGGCGCTCCAGTTCCGCTCGCTTCCGGGCCGTAATATCTTCGATTGTTCCTTCGTACGATAAAATTTCCCCATCCGGATTCCGCACCACGTGCGCGTTCTCGGAGATCCAGATTTTTGCCCCGTCTCTTCGCCGCACCTCGTATTCGAAATCCTTCACCGACCCGTATTTCTCGATCAACAGCTTGAATACGTCCCGGACATTCGGGTCGGCATACATCTCCCTTCCCAAATCTTCCACCGTCGCAATCATTTCTGCAGGGGACGCGAACCCACACATCCGCGCCAACGCCGGGTTTACGCTCAGGTACCGGCCGTCCGTGGTGGTCTGAAAAATTCCTTCCGTGGCGTTCTCGAAAAGACTGCGGAATCGCTCTTCCGCTTCCCTCTGCGCCTGCTCTGCGCGTCTGCGCTCCGTGATGTCTTCATATATCCCGAAGCTGCCTATCAGTTTCCCGTCTGCCGAAATCGGAACTCCCAGTATCTGCACATCTACGAGCGACCCGTCACTTCGCAATCTCTTCGCTTTCTCCCGCACCACATGTCCCGCGTTCGACCGGCGCGTCAACGCCGCGGCGTCCTTCATCGAACCATGCGGCGCCAGCAACGAATCAAGGTCCGCGCCTAAAATTTCTGATTGCTGATAGCCGAAGAGTGTCTCAAAAGCAGGATTGCACATCAGCACCCGGTGCTGCACATCGAGCACTACGATTCCCAATGGATTGTTTTCAGTTAGCGCTTGCAGGTAAGCCGCGTACGCTGCAGGGCACGGACTCTCCGCGCCCGCTTCCACACTTACATCTTTTCGTTTCTCGGCCCCGCGCCGCGATTTCGGTCGCTCGGCGCCGGCTTCCTCAGTTCGTGATGGCATAGGACAAGTTTCGGAGTCCGGCACGCAACTCCGCAGGACACCCCACGCTCTAGGTATAGCGGCGGGTGCTATGCGTCACAATGGTACGTTCGTACCAAAGCTAAGCATTTAGAGGCACTTACGACACACTCCGTACTCTTTCGGACCCGATCGCGCGGCAAACGCCGACAAAACAAGACCGCAGCTCAGGTCCCTCACGATCGCCGTTGGATCGGGATGACCTGAGGCCTTCGCCCCGATGTCTGCGATGAACGCCGCGCTATTTTGTGGAAACCGCCTGAGGAATCGCCGCGCCATCCTTGCGCGGGTCCGATGCTCCGAAATTCACGCCCGTCGAAAAATCGCGCCTTACCGCCTGCCCTCCACCCATATCCGAGGAAAAACTCCCATCCACCTGAATCTCATGTCCGCGCTCGCCAAGCGCCTTCCGCACACCGGCGTCAATGCGATCCTCCATCTCCACATCGCATCCCGCAAACGTATGCTTCGAGAATCGCGCCGCCTCCAGCGCCGCCTGAATATTCATCCCAAAATCCACCACATTCGCCACAAACTGCGCATGCGCCTGCGCCTGATTGAATCCGCCCATGATCCCAAATGCGATTCGCTCATCCCCTCGCGTCATAAATCCGGGAATAATCGTATGCAAAGACCGCTTGTGCCCGGCCAGCGCATTCGGTGACGCTGGATCGAGACTGAACAACGCTCCGCGATTCTGAAGCACAAAGCCAGTCCCATCCGGAACGATACCCGATCCAAACTCCGAGAAATTGCTCTGAATCAGCGACACCATGTTCCCGTCGCGGTCCACCACCGTCAGGTAAGTGGTGTCGCCCTTCACCGGAAATTCAGGCTCCGGTGAAACATTGCAATTTGCTTTCGCCATATCAATCAGCTTCGCGCGCCGGGCGGCGTAGTCTTTCGATAGCATCCTCGAAACTGGCGCGCGGCTGAATTCTTGATCCGCCACATAGCGGTACATATCCGCATACGCCAATTTCTTCGCCTCAATAATCGCGTGCAACGCATCCGTGGAATTGTGCCCGTACTTCGCGAGCGGAAATGTCTCCATCATATTCAACATCATCAGCGCCGCGATTCCCTGCCCGTTCGGCGGAATCTCGTAAACGGTCCAGCCGCGATACGTTGTCGAAATGGGTTCCACCCATTCGCTTGCGAACCGCGCCAAATCCTCTGCGGTCATCACACCGCCCAACTTCGATTCCGTCGCCACAATGCGCTGCGCAATTTCGCCTTTATAGAATTCATCGCGCCCGTCTTTGGCGATCAATTCAAGAGAATGCGCGATAGCAGGATTGCGAAACACCTCGCCAACCCGCGGCGCTCGCCCATTGATCAAAAAAGTTGCGGCGGCATTCGCATCGGCTTTCAGAACGGCTTCGGCAAGATTCCAGTAGGCCGCGTCCCACTCCGGCACGGGAAATCCTTCCTTCGCGTAGCGAATCGCCGGCTCGAGCGCTTCCGAAAATTTCTTCGACCCCAATCGCGAAAGCAGCTGTGACCACCCATCCACCGCTCCCGGCACAGTCACAGATTGAATGCCACCGTCCGGCATCTTTCCGCTGATTCCCTTGCTCTTCAGAAATTCAATCGAAAGCTTCGCCGGCGCCCAACCGCTCGCGTTCAGTCCGTAAAGCTTCCCGGTTTTCGCTTCGTAAACAATCGCGAAAAGATCGCCGCCGATTCCATTCATCATCGGCTCAACCACGCCCATCACCGCATTCGTCGCCACAGCCGCATCCACAGCATTGCCCCCACGAGCCAGGATCGTCGCGCCGGCTTGCGCCGCCAGCGGACTCTCCGCGGCCACAATCCCCTCCCGCGTCAGCACCATCGAACGCCCCTGCGTCCGATCCTGCCCCCACGCACGCGCCACAAAAGTCGGCAACACACTCATCGCCACCACCACCGAAATCGCCTTAGCCGCCGCCTTAGCTGTACCGTTCCACAACGCCCCATTCCGCACGCCCTCAATCTCCCAGTAGGGACGAATCTAAGACCCGCCCGCGTATAACTCCGCCTCGCATCTGTGAGTGCACCGCAAGGTGGCACAGCTGTCCTGAGGCACGAAGGGCCTGTGCGCCTTTCTTGAGGCCGCCCACAACAAACCTTGGCACAGACACCACCTCGCAATGATTTTTTCCTTGCCTCCCTGTCTCCTTGCTTCCCTACCTCCGTGTCTCCGTGGCCCACCCTACTTCTTCGGCCTCGACTCCGGCGGCACGCCGCCACTCGCCCGGTAATAAGCCACCAACAACCCATAATGCTCGCCCATGTGCTCCGTATACCCATCCCAATACTCCAGCAGCTTGATCACCCCCGCGTCCCCCTGCTTCTTCGCCAACGCCGCTCCATCCTCAATCGACTTCCTCAAAAACGCCACAGTAGCCGCCTTCGTCTTGTAGTCCGCCACCGCCGGGTCATTCCGTCCATCGCCCATCTTCGATTTCGTCATCTTGTTCAACATGTCGTAATTCGACCCCGCCACATGCAGAATCACTTCCTGGAAGGTGCGCGCCGTGGACGCCAGCTTGTAGTCGTATTTATCCTCCGGCCAGTCTTCCGCCATCATCACGAGCCGGTTGCCAACGTCGTTCCAGTTCGCTATCACAGCTTCTGTCGCCGTCGGTGGTTTCTTCGGCTGCGCGTTCTCCTGCGCGCGCGCACCACCGGCAAGAAACGCCATGCACAGCGCAGCAAGCACAAAAATCGGGCGAACGAGTCTCATCATCGAATTTCTCCTTGATCTGGATTGCCCCGCTGCCGGCCCCAGGGACGCCGCTAACCTACCTGACTTTCCCGCTCAAGTCCAAACAAACACTCACGCGTGATGGCAGCCACTTCACTCGAACCAATATTCCAACCACCCGTCGGAGCCTTTTCCAAACTGGCCTTCAAATCCTCCCTCGCCGCGCAGCCCAGAAAGATCGCCTGTCCCCGACCCCGGAACAACAAACCATGTTGCCTTGATCTTGCCGCTCTCAACGATTTCTGAGCCTTGCAGCACGAAGCTTCCCTGGCGCCCGCCCAGTTTCCCGCGGAAGCGTTGCATGCTCACAAGAGAGGCGGACTTGTCGTCGCGTAGCACCTGTAAAGCCCGCACCGGTGATCCGCCCTCGATATCGCCCGTGAACACTTCATTCAGCTGGAGCTCCATTAATGCCGGGCTCGGGCTTTGGTCGTAGGCCTTGGCTTCAGAACTCTGCACGGTAATCTTTGCTTCCGCTTTTGTGCGCCTACGCTGCTCGGCCACGTATCGCGTGATTGCATGATTGGTTTGATCGTCTTTCATTCCCACACCTCCTTCGTCATATTGCCGCCCCATAACGACATCAACGCGTGACGCGGGCGTTCGTGGCTTTTTCCCCGGCTGAACGCTCGCCACCTGCCAGGTAATGAGAGACCAGACGACGAGAGAAATGATCCCGACTTTTGTTATGGCGTTAACTTTCATCGTATTTTCTCCTTCACTCCAATATTGTCGAATTCCAGGACAAGCCGTCTATTGGGGAGGTCTTGGAGGAACCCAAGTTCCAGTTGAAACGCAGGTAGCCATCTGCTACCGTTATCGCAGAGTTGCGGACGCTAGACGCCAACTCGGCCGGAGTACCCGCGAAGAAATCGCGGGAGAGATGATTGTTCTAATCTACGGTTCCGCGATCAAGACGCCGCGTAACATCTCTCTTTCCAATCACTTACATTTTTCTAATCGGCGGTTTTTGGGCCCCCCTCGCCGCAAAGCATCGAACCGAAACCGGTCCGGTTTGAGCCCACGAAAAACCCTTCCCAGCCAGCAACCAAGCGAGTTCGCCCATGTCACTACGAGATTCCAAATCCGAAGCAGTCGATAAGTCCCTCGACGCGAGCCAAGGCGAGATCGAGCGCATCGTTCGCGCCGAATCGTCTGACCCGTTTCATTTCCTCGGGCCGCACTGGATCGAACGCGATGGCAAGCGAGTGCTCGCCATCCGCGCCTACCATCCGGCGGCGACTGAGATGGCCGTCGAATGGTTGCGCAAACCTCCCTTACGGCATTCCGCCATTGCGGCAGAAAAAATTCATCCGGGCGGAGTGTTTGAGGCGATTGTTCAGAATGCTGTCAGCCAGCTAGGTGACAACCAGGAAGTCGCCCCGGCTTCCTATCGCCTGCATTTCAGATTTCCGGATGGCAATTCGCTCAATCGATCTGACGCGTACGCTTTTCCGCCGCTGCTTACCGATTACGATCTCTATCTTTCCGGCGAAGGCACGCACTACCAGAAGTACGAAAAGCTGGGAGCACACGTGCGCGAAGTCGCGGGTGTTCGCGGCGTTCACTTCGGCGTCTGGGCGCCGAACGCGCTTCGCGTCAGCGTTGTCGGAGATTTTAATTTCTGGGATGGCCGTGTTCATCCGATGCGCCTGCGCGGCGAGACGGGTATTTGGGAACTCTTCGTTCCCGGCCTCGATGAAGGAACGCTATACAAATTCGAAATTAGATCTCGCGTTGGTTACTGGGGTTTGAAATCCGATCCGTACGGATTCGCCGCCGAAAAGCGCCCACACAATGCGTCGGTCGTCGTGAATATCGACAAACATCAGTGGAACGACGCGCCTTGGCTTGCGCAGCGCGCCTCGCGCGACTGGCTGCATTCGCCCATGTCGATCTATGAGCTGCATCTTGGATCGTGGCGGCGAAAGCCAGATGAAGGCAACCGCTGGCTGACATATCGCGAACTCGCCGGTGAACTGATTCCTTACGTCAAGCGAATGGGCTACACGCATATCGAGATGATGCCGGTGATGGAGCATCCGCTCGATAAATCCTGGGGATATCAGACGGTCGGTTATTTCGCCGTCACCAGCCGCTTCGGAACGCCAGAAGATTTTATGTACTTCATTGACCGCTGCCACCAGGAAGGCATCGGGGTGATTCTCGATTGGACGCCCGCGCATTTCCCGCGCGACGCGTACGGCCTGGCCTTCTTCGACGGCACGCATCTCTACGAACACGCCGATCCGCGCAAAGGCGCGCATCCCGACTGGGGCACGCTAGTTTTCAACTACGGCCGCAACGAAGTGCAGAATTTTTTGATTTCGAATGCGCTGTTCTGGATCGACAAATACCACATTGACGGACTGCGCGTGGACGCGGTCGCGTCCATGCTTTATCTCGACTACTCGCGCAAGGCCGGCGAGTGGATTCCCAACCGCTACGGCGGCCGCGAAAATCTCGAAGCGATCGGCTTCCTCAAGCACTTGAACGAAGTGCTGCACACGCAGCTTCCCGGCGCGCTCACGATTGCCGAAGAATCCACTTCGTGGCCGGCGGTTTCGCGCCCTGTCTATCTCGGCGGGCTCGGTTTCGATTTGAAGTGGAACATGGGTTGGATGAACGACACGTTGCGATTCATCGGCTATGATCCGATTCACCGCAAATATCACCACAACGAACTTACCTTCTCGATGATCTATGCCTTCAGCGAGAATTTCATTTTGCCGCTCTCGCACGACGAAGTGGTCCACGGCAAACGCTCTCTGCTCGAGAAAATGCCGGGCGACAACTGGCAAAAATTCGCGAATCTCCGCATGCTCTTCGGCTACATGTGGGCGCATCCCGGTAAGAAGCTTCTGTTCATGGGCAGCGAACTCGGGATGCGCCGCGAATTCTGGGAAGACGGCGCGGTCGATTGGGCTCTGCAGGATTCCGAGGCACATCGCGGCATCCAGCAACTAATGGCGGACTTGAACAAGCTGCACGTGCAAGAGCCCGCGTTGCACGAACTCGACTTCGAATGGGCGGGTTTCGAATGGCTGGAAGCGAACGATGCCGAGAACAGCGCGATCGCGTTCCTTCGTCGCGCGAAAAATCAGAACGATGCGATCGCTGTGGTTTGCAACTTCACGCCTGTAGTTCGCGACAACTATCGAGTAGGCGTTCCTCGCTCCGGCTGCTACCCCGAGATCCTCAACACCGACTCCGGCTACTACTGGGGCAGCGGCGCGGGAAACGGCGGCGGTGTGAACGCCGAACCCATCCCGTGGAATGGAAAGCCATGGTCCATCAGCCTACGCCTGCCGCCTCTTGCCGCGAGCTATTTCAAGTGTCCCTCCGATTGACGAAGTAGGAGCTTTCATTTCGAGAACGCATTCTTCTTACAAATTCCAGGGAACATTCTCGCGGCCGCCTCCGTACATAGCGACAGGGAAACTCGAGGAGGTTTCAGACCATGCGAAGAGAAAGATCAGCGGTGGTAGTTTCGTGCCTGCTGCTCGTGGCGACGATCGTCGTGGCGATCGGAATCGCCAGAGGCGCAACGGCGGCAAAGCCAGCCGCCGAACGCTACTTGCACGTAAAGGTCGACGGCGGAAAAGACGGCGAGAGCGTCAACGTGAACGTGCCGCTTTCGATGGCGGTGAAGATTCTGCCGACGATCAATCATGGAGATTTGCACAACGGGCGCGTAACGATTTCGAGTACTGACATCAACGACGTAGATCTGCACGCGATTCTCGACGCCGTTCGCACGGCGCCGGACAACGAATTTGTGACCGTCAAGAGCAACGAGCAGGATGTGCGCGTGGCCAAATCCAACGGAAACCTGATCATCCATGTGCGCGACTCCGGAAAGGAAAGCGGCAAGAACGGGCAGAAGGTGGACGTTACGGTTCCAATGAAAGTGGTGGACGCGCTGTTTTCCACTGCGAAGCAGAACGAGCTGGATGTGGCTGCCGCAATCCGTGCACTGGGCGAAGCGGGCGAGACAGTGCTGGTAACGGTGCAGGATGCGGAGCAGAGCGTGAAGATCTGGATCGATTCGAAGAGCGGAGCGGAATAGAAGCTGCGTCTTGAGGTGATACATGATTCTGCTGGGAAAAGTTGGGATTGCGATTGCGGGAACCGTGCTTGCCGGCGCTGGAATTATCTGTAGCGAAGGAATGATTTCGGTGAATGTGGAGACGAGGTCACCGGAAAAGCATCATGTCTTTGTCGTGGCGCCGGCGATGCTTGTGCCGATTGCGATGCATTTCATTCCCAAAGAGCATCTTGCGGACCACACGCAGGAAATTCAGCCGTGGCTGCCGACGATCCGCGCAAGCCTGGACGCGGTGAGTGAAGCGGACGACATCACATTTGTAGAGGTGAAGGAACCGGGTCAAAAGGTGCGGGTGGCGAAAAGCGGAGGGTCCATCGTGGTGGATGTGAACGATAACGACGAGACCGTGCACGTATCCACGCCGATTCGCGCGATGTCCAGCGCGATCGAAGAGCTTGCTGCGGCGAGTCCTGCGCTCACGCGCTAGGCTCGCAGCGGATTCCTTTCCGGCGGGCGTCGCAAGCCCCTTGCAGGCGCTCGCCCGGATTGAGACCGGATCAAACGCCCGCGGTTTTTGCCGGAACCCAGTAAACTTCCTTCTTCAGGGACTGATTCGGAAACCCTCGGCGTTTCAAGATTCCCATTCCCAACTCAATCATCTGCGGATGACCACAAAGATAGCCAGTTGTGGTATCGCCAGTCAGTCCCCATTGGTCGCCATACTTGCGAATCAAATCTTCGACGCGGCCTGTCTCGCCGCGCCATTGCGGGTCTTCCCAAGGCCGGCTGATGGATGGAACGTAGGTGAGCCACGGAACTTCCGAGGCGACTCGCTCGATTTCCTCGCGGTAGCCAAATTCGAGCGACCGACTGGCGGCGTTGATCATGTAGAGATGCAAATCCGCCGGCATATTGTTTTCCTTCCAGTCCTTGTGAAGAGTTCGGATGTAGGAGACGTAGGGAGCAATACCGGTGACGGTGCAGAGCAGCAGATGATTTTTGTGGCCGCTCTGGAGGTCGAGCGTGAAGCGCCCTTTCGGAATCTTACGCATGCTGATTTCGTCGCCTACGTGCAAGTGATGGAGCTGCGGAGTGAGTTCGCCGTGAGGGACGAGCTCAAAAAAAATCTCGAGTTGCGGTTCGTACGGCGAAGAGGCGATGGAATAGGCACGCTCGATCAAGCGTTCGCCGTCCGGCACGCCCAGCGTGGCGTACTGGCCCGCAACAAAATCGAACTTGCCGCCGGGCTCGAGCTTGACCTTCCAGAGATCAGGGGAGATCTCGTTGCGCTCGGTGATGCGGGCGCGATAGAACTTGTCCCCGCTGAGCGCCATACGCGGATCGCCTCCCAAAGCTGCTTTCGAATTTAGATGAAATTCCCGCGGGCCGGAATCAATAAAAAAACAGACGCCCCGGCAACACCAGGGCGTCTCGCGCGATTCGTTGAAGGGAATGCTAGCGCTGCTGTCCACCGCCCATCATCATGGGATTGAAAGGCTGGGGCGTTCCGGTGATTTTGTCTTTGTAATCTGAAAAGACTTTGGTCAGCACCATGGTCGAGTCCTTCCCTTGATGTTTGACCAGACCGTAAGGACCGGCATCCTTGGCCACCCACGTGTCGCCGGAGCCGTCTTTGGCACGATAGTGTTCGGTGGTGAAAGTTCCGGCGGGGACGGTGATGGACTCGCTACCAAGATCTTCGGCGCCAGTGCGAACATCGGTGGGGACGCGGGAATGATCTCCCCGGCCCATTCCGGCAGGCATTTCCATCGGAGGCTTCCCTGGAAGCTGCATGATCACTTTGGAGGAGTGCGGGTTCTCGCCGTCCATCACCAGAAGGGTTTTGAAAACGAACTCGCCGCCCGCTCTTTCGTCGGGCATTGCCATCTCCCACCAGTAAGCATCTTTTCCATCGACGGTTTCTTTCCCGACGATGGCCATCTCCATTGTCTTGTTGCCATCCTGTTTTTGGACTTCATAAGCGGCACCGGCTCCGACCTTGGGATTGAATACGCCGGCAAACTGGGGAGGACCTCCGCCGCGCATCATCTGTGCAAATGAGGCTGAAGCCAAACCGAGGCTGCAAAGAACTACCGCCGCAAGACCGGATACCGATTTCTTCATGGACAAACTCCCTCCTTCGGATGTCTGGGTTGAGCACCACAAATATGGCCCCTATTGAACTACAAATCGCGGCCTTGTGAGTCTTCCATTTTTGAGAGATCGAACGAAGCGCTAATCTTCACGCCGCTGGGCGTGGCCACGAAATCGGCGCCTTTCTCAGTCGGCGTGATGGTCGGCTCACCGCTCGCGGCTTTCTTCGAGAACAAGAAGACCACACTTTCAATCGAACCGTCGGCGCCGCGCTGGATCTTTACCTCACTGGGCGTGAGCCTTTGCTTGGATCGCTTCGTTTCGAGGACCGCGTTGTTCTTAAGGGCGCTTTCATCCGCGGATTGAAAAGGCTTCATGTTGGGGCCGGCGACGAGCACCTGATACATATCTACCGGTTGTGCGAGGTCTTTCTTGGCATCGTCGGGCTTCAATTGGCCTTTCAAAATTGCATTGCGCAGCGCAGCTTCGCGAATCGTTCTGGATGAAACCCAGCGAACCACGAAGGGCGTCTCGCCGGTTGAAGATGGCTGCGGGGATTGCGCGGGGGTGGAGGGCTGGCCATAGCCTCCTCCTCCGCCCATGCCACGGGTCTGTTGTCCTGGACTGGGAGCGCTCGTATCAGGGTGCATGCCGGAGGGAGAAGGCGAGGAGAGTCCAATCTGCACGACCCGGGACCAGGGTGAATCGTTGAAGATCCGGTGAATGTCTTTATCGTCCCACTGGTCGTAAGGCTTCGACTTCCAGGGGTCGTTAGCTGCCCAAATTAGAGATGCGGCAACAAGCACTGTTGCGGCGGAGAAGGCTACTTTGCGAAACATGTGTCCTCCGTTGTGGAATATTCAGGGCGGGCGTTCTCGGGCGGGCGTCACTATCAAATTCTGCGTTACTCGAAACGAGGTATCCTTGCACGCGAACCTCTTCTAGTTTGATGCATAAAGGGGAGGAAGAGAAAGTCGAGGGAATGCTGTATTTATTGTCCAGCCCTGCGGGCGGCCAGCGGATTATCAGAAAAACGGCGGGCCGGCTCAGGAGGCGTGGATGCACCCGTCACGCTCTCGACACGATACATAGGCTCCACTCGAGATTCGAAGTGAGTGCGCATCAAGAGTTCGCCGACAAGACCCATCGCCAGGAGTTGCACGCCGAATAGCGAGAGCATCATCCCGAGAATGAGCAAGGGGCCGTGCTCGACGAAGATCGAGGTGCCGAACAGAACTTTCTTTGCAAACAGGACGGTGAGAATGCCGCCACCGGTAATCATGCCGAGTAATCCGGCTGGACCGAAAAAGTGGAGCGGGCGCGTCATGTAGCGAAGAAGGAACCGTATGGTGAGCAGATCGAAAAAGACTCGGAGGGTGCGTGAAATTCCGTAGTGAGACTTGCCGCCGGGACGAACGATATTCTTGATCGGCACTTCAACGATTTTGGCGCCATTGAGAGCAGCCAGAGCGGGAATGAAACGGTGCATTTCGCCATAGAGGCGGATGTCCTTGATGATTTCGCGGCGATAGACTTTGAAGGTGGTGCCGAAGTCGTGGATATCGACTCCGGAGAGCTTGGCCATCATCCAATTGGCGACGCGCGAAGGCAGGCGGCGCATGATGAAATTGTCCACACGCTTCTGGCGCCAGCCGCTGACGATGTCGCTGCCAGTGGATTCGAAGGTTTCGAGCATCATGGGGATGTCGTCCGGGTCGTGTTGCAGGTCGCCGTCCATGGAGATGATGATTTCGCCGGACGCGTAGTCAAAACCGGCGGCGAGGGCGGTGGTCTGGCCGTAATTGCGCTTGAGGCGAACGACGTTGACGCGAGGATCTTCGAGAGCGATTTCGGTGAGAATCGCGGGAGTGGCGTCACTGCTCTGGTCGTCCACATAGATGAATTCGACGGGTTCAAAACGGCCGGTCATCACGCCGGCGAGACGGGCGTGAAGTTCGCGGACGCTTTCCTGTTCGTCGTGAAACGGGACGACGATCGAATACTTCGGACGCATGTCGCGAGTTCCCAAGCTTCCTCCAGTATCCGCGCCTCTACAAGCAGTATAAGGCGGGCTGACTACCGCATCAACGCGGAGTTAGACGCCTATAGGCGCGCCGAACACGTTTCAGTTTAGCTCTCCGTAAGTGATTAAGCGAATACCATGTTCCTCGATGGCACTCTTGACCGCAGGATCGATGAGGGCGTCCATCTCCGCATTTCGCTGCCAGGAGAGGCGCGTCTCGATGGTTTGAAGTTCAGTATCGGATATGCCGGGATGCAACATGATTTCGGTGCTGCCCTCTTGAACGGCGCCAATCATGCGGCGAAGAGCTTCGGGACGGAGGCGGCCCGTCCTTGCGAGACCCAAAAAATAGTCCGGTGAGCACAAGCGATACCTTCGCGAAATGGATTGGAACATGGGAGCGACCATGCGAGCAGCGGCGGCGGCGAAGAGTTCTGGCAGCATGGCGGTACGTTCGCCAAGGGAGGATTCCCAGGAATCTCGCAGGTTTTCCATAGGCTTGCGTATGCGCGGAATTCCGAGTTCGTGCGCTACGCGACTGAGGGCTCCCATAACGACCGGGTGCGCGTGGGTGTGCTTGTGCGTATCAAGATGGGTGGGCTCGATACCTGCTGCGCGGATTTTCAAAATTTGAGCGCGGAGTTCCCTTTCGATTTCTTTGGGGCGGATGATTCCAGCCGAAAGGCGCGTTACGAAACTACCCAACGAATCATGGAGGTTGCCGTCTTTGGTGATGAGGAATGGGATTTCTTCGAGCGGAGCGGTCGCCCGTCCGCCTACGAGGACGAGGTGGCAGCCGATTCCAAGACGCGGATTCAGCTTCGCGAGTTTGACGGCGTGCTCGAAGGCTGGACCACAGGCCATCAGGGTGGCGCTAGTGAGAATTCCGTCGCGATGGGCTCGGATAATTCCTTCATTTACTCCGCGAGTGAGGCCGAAGTCGTCGGCGTTGAGGATGAGCTGCTTCATCTGCGAGCTGGATGTCTCCGTGGAAAGGAGATGATATCACGCCACGTTCGGTGAAAACTTTTTGGAGAAGGCTGATGCGATTGATAGCTTGCGGAGTTGTTATTGGCTTTCCGTAAATAACGGCGAGGCAATTTGCGAACCATATGTTCGCGTGGAAGAGGCGCGAATGATGAATGGCCGGTGAAAGTTTTCAACAGTTCTGTTGAAAACCGTGTGGAAAAGGATCGTGGCGAACCAAAAACCGAAGAAAACGTGGGGCTGATGCACTTTGCACAAGATGTGTGCAGTTTTTATTGTAGTGAAAAAATTCTGGCGCTGGGACGTTTAATACCAGTGAGCGGGCGGTTCGAGTTTTATTTCGACGGTGATTGCTTCGGAATCAATGTCGTACCACTTGCCGAACGTCTTCCAACCCTTTGCGACTACTTGAATTAGGATTTTGCCGCGAGGAATATCGGGGACCTTGACGGTGCCGTCCTCGTTCGTTTTTAAATTCAGTTCGCTGAGTTTTTCTTTGTGAAACATTCCGCCGGCGACTGGGAAGCGGACGTAAACGCTGGCATTGCCGACCGGTTTATCGCCAGCGGTGACGTGAATGCGAAGTCTGGTGGTCGTTGGATCGGAAGGTTTGGAATCCTTCTTGCTGTCGGTGGATTTATCTTGAGGCGGTTTTTCCTGGGAAGCGGTTTGATTTTGTTGAGCTTCGTGAAACACCGGCGGCGTAGACGCACGCGGCTGGCCGATGAACACGGTGGTGTGGAGCAAGAACAGTGCCAAGATGATTCCGAGACGGAGTGGTGGGCTAAATATTCGAGTGCTAAGAGCAAATCGCATAGCACTTCACTTCTACTCCATTCGGGCGATTGCCTCAACAGCTCTCTGCGGTGGAGACTTCTTGAGGCCGGCCGGAGCGACGGAGCCATTTTGGCGGTATATCTTTGCTACCCATTGATGCCGCAATCACACGCGCGAGGTATGATACCGAGACGGAACATCCGCGGCATTTCATTCAGGAGGAAGCATGGGGTTTTCGACCGATGCCATCCACGTGGGACAGGAGCCCGATCCACAGACTGGGTCCATCGTCGCGCCGATTTATCAGACGTCGACGTATGTACTCGAAGAGATGGGCAAAGACAAGGGTTACGACTATGCGCGGACGAATCATCCCAACCGGAAAGCGCTCGAGCGGACGGTGGCGAAGCTGGAGGGCGGGCGCGCGGCGTATGTGTTCACTTCCGGGATGGCGGCGATTGATGCGGTTTTCCGGCTGCTGCGTCCGGGCGAGCACGCGATTCTTTCGCAAGCGGTGTATGGCGGAGTGTTCCGGTTAACGACGAAGCTACTGGTGGATTTCGGACTTGAGTTCAGCTATGTGGACACTTCTTGTCTGAAGAATGTCGAAACCGCGATCAAGCCGAACACGCGGATGATCTATGTGGAGACGCCGACGAATCCGACGATGATCGTGACGGACTTGGAGGCGGTGGGGCGGATCTGCAAGGCGCGGAATCTTACGTTCGTAGTGGACAACACTTTCTTGAGCCCCTACTTGCAGAGGCCAATTGAATTGGGGGCGCACGCGGTGGTCCATTCGATGACAAAATATTTGAATGGGCATAGCGACTGCACGGGGGGCGCGGCTGTGCTGGCGCGGCAGGAAGACGCGGAGAAAATTTATTTTATCCAGAGGTCGGCGGGGACGGGGCTGGCGCCGATGGATTGCTTTCTGGTGTCGCGAGGAATCAAGACGCTGGCGGTGCGGATGGACCGGCACAATGCGAACGGTATGGCCGTGGCGAAGTTTCTGGAGTCGCATTCGAAGGTGAAGAGGGTGATTTATCCGGGGCTCGCTTCCCATGCGCAACATGAGATCGCGAAGAAGCAGCAGCGGGGATTTGGCGGGATGCTGTCGTTCGATCTCGGATCGCTGGAGGCGGCGAAGAAATTGCTGAATCATGTGCGAATCTGCTCGCTGGCGGAGAGCCTGGGAGGCGTGGAAACTTTGATTTCGCATCCGGCGCTGATGACGCACGCGTCGGTGCCGCCGGAGACGCAGAAGGAGATTGGAATTACGCAGGGGCTGGTGAGGGTGTCGGTTGGAATCGAGGATGTGGAAGATTTGATCGCGGATTTGGATCAGGCGCTGGCGAAAGTCTAGGCGGAATCCCTCGGACAACAAACATTGCACGCGCGGCTGCGGCGCGATAGGGTAGGCTGCGTTGCCTGCTGCGCGAATGTTTTCGCGTGGGTCGAGCTGTGTTTATTTTTTGTGAGCGAGGCTGGGATGAGCGAGCGTCAAGAACCGTTGAAGCTTCAGGGTGGCGTGGCTGTTATTACCGGGGCGGGCTCGGGGATTGGGCGAGGGCTGGCGCACAGGTTGGCGCGGGAGAAAATGTCGCTGGCGCTGGCGGACGTGGATTCCGGCGGCCTGACGGAGACGATGGAGCAGCTGGGCGGGACGAGCACGTCGCTTTCCTGCCATCTGGTGGACGTTGCGGACCGGGGGCGGATGGAGCAGTTTGCGGCGGAGGTGGTGGAGCGGCATAGGCGCGTTACGCTGCTGATGAATATTGCCGGCGTGGCGATGCACGGGACGTTCGAACAGCTGACGCTCGAAGAGTTTGACTGGCTGATGAAGATTAATTTTTACGGCGTGCTTTATGGCGTGGCGAATTTTCTTCCGATTTTGAGGAAAGAGGCGCGGGCGCACATCGTGAATATGTCGAGCATTTATGGAATTATCGCACCGGCGGGACAGACGGCGTACTGCGCCAGCAAATTTGCGGTGCGGGGATTTACGGAGGCGCTGATGCATGAGCTGGAGGGGAGCTCGGTGAGCATCTCCTGCGTGCATCCGGGAGGGATTCGAACGCCGATTGCGAAGCGGGCGCGGGTGAGCGGGAAATCGGATCCGAAGGCGCGCGACGTGACACTGGCGATGTTTGATGTGGTAGCGCAGATGCCGCCGGAGCGGGCGGCGGACCGAATTGTGGACGGAGTTCTGGCAAACGAGCCGCGGATTCTTGTGGGAGGGGATGCGGTCCAATTCGATCGAATGCAGCGGTTGATGCCGATTAAGTATTGGGATTTTCTGGTGCGACGCAGCCGGAAACTAATGCGGGTGATTGGTGAGCGGCGGGCGAAAAGCGCTTAGTCTTGATGAGCGGCTTGATTCACTAGCGCTTTTTTGGCGGAGCGACGGATTCCGCCAGCCAGGAAAGGTAGGCTTTAGATCCGGCGGCGATGGGCAGCGCGATGATTTCGGGGACTTCGTAGCTGTGGAGCCTTTTGACGGCGGCCTGGAGCTCCGGGAAGCTGCGGCGCGAGGTCTTTATCAGCAGCAAGACTTCTCTCGCTGATTCGATTTTTTCTTGCCAGCGATAGATCGAGCGGACGGGACTGCGCAGGATATTGCCGCAGGCGGCGAGGCGCATTTCAACAAGGCTGCGGGCGATGCGCTCCGCTTCTTTTGCCGAACGACAAGTAACGAGCACAATCAGTTTGTCCGTCATTCGGGCGCCACTTTGCTTGGATACACGTTCTTCCGCAATTTACTCTTGGGAATCGCGTATTGCGTTCACCTTGCTTGCAGGCCAAGATACAATACGTTTTTATGGCGGGCGAAGCGATTCATTTCGGAACATCGGGTTGGCGCGGCGTGATGGCCGAGGACTTTACGTTTGGCGGCGTGCGCCGGGCGTCAATAGCGATTGCGGAGCACGTGCTTTCGCTGAAGAAATCTCCGACACTGATCGTGGGTTACGATACGCGATTCTTCTCCGAGGATTTTGCTCGCACTGCTGCGAGCATGTTGGAAAAGCACGGCTGCAAGATACTTTTCTGTAACGAATTTACGCCGACCCCGACGATTGCCCACGCGATCCTTTACGGAAAGCTCGACGGTGGCGTAAACATCACCGCGAGCCACAATCCAGCTGAGTACAACGGATTGAAATTCTCGGGACCGGATGGCGGTCCGGCACTGCCGGATATTACGAAAGATATCGAGAGGCGCGCGGCGGCTCTGGAGGAGCAGCCCGGGTCGATGCTGGAGGTTGAAGACGACTTCCCGCGGATCAATCCGCGCGGACCGTACTTTGCGCAACTCGAGAAGCTGGTTCGTTTCGATACGATCAAGAAAGCGAAAGGAAGCTTTGTTTGCGATGCGCTGCACGGGTGCGGGGCGGGATGGCTCGACGGGATTCTCGGCGCCCACGGGGTCGAACTCACCGCAATTCGCAAGTCGCGCGACGTGCTGTTTGACGGGAGCGGACCTGATCCGTCGCAAGAGCATCTAGCGCCCTTGAAGAAAGAGGTGATCGAAAAGAAGGCTCTCGCTGGACTGGCAACGGACGGCGATGCGGACCGGTTCGGGATTCTCGACCGAGATGGTTGGTTCGTTTCGCCTAATCACATTCTCGGGCTGGTGTTTGATTACTTGCTTGAGACGCGTGGATACAAGTTGGGCGCGTCGCGAAGCGTCGCAACAACGCATCTGCTGGATGCGGTGGCGAAATTGCACGGCGTGCAGCTCTACGAGACACCGGTCGGTTTCAAGTATGTGGGTCCGCTCTTACGCGAGGACAAGATTGCACTGGGCGGAGAAGAAAGCGCCGGGATGACGATACGCGGGCATCTTCCGGAGAAGGATGGGATTCTCGCGTGCCTGCTGGTGGCAGAAATGATTGGAGCGCGGCACAAGTCGCTGAGGGAACAGCTGCAGGACTTGTTCCGCCGCGTAGGGCAGGAATTCTGGCCGATTCGCGTGAACTTGCACCTGGCGCCGGATGTGCAGGCACGGCTTGCGGATCGGTTGAAGGAAACGTTTACAGAATTTGCGGGGCGCCACGTGGCCAAAGAGAATCGGCTCGACGGGATGAAATTGATTTTTGACGACGGCTCGTGGCTACTGATGCGGCCTTCGGGGACTGAGCCGGTGGTGCGAATTTATGCGGAAGCTTCTTCCATAGCCGCCGCTGAAAAACTTGCTGAGGAGGCTCGTACATGGATCGGAAAGTAGTTCGCAAGAAGAGCGCCCGAAAAGTTTTGACGGAACAAGACGCGAAGGTTTCCGGGATGCGTTTTGGCACGCAGATGGGCGAATTTTTGCGCCGGAACATGAACTGGTTTCTTGTGGCCGGTTTTGCCTTGCTGCTTCTTCAGGATATTTTCGGCACGCACGGAGTGCTGGCGATGCGCCGCACCCAACTGCAAGCAAAGGAAGTGCAGCAAGACATCGAGCGGCTGAACGAGGAAAATCGCAAGCTGCAGAGCCGCGTCGAGCACCTCAAGTCCGATCCGGCGACTCTGGAAGGGATCGCGCGGGATGAAATGCATTTGAAGCGCCCTGGGGAATACGTGTTCCCGATACAGACAAAAGCGAACCCATCGACCAATCCGCAACCTGCAGACTTCCCCAGCAAGCCCTAACTTTCCGTCGCGGGCCTTGCAGCGCGAAAATTACGTACCCGAGCAAGAATTTCAGCGCCGCGTCCTTTGTATCGTGTGCGCGCGATCGACAGCAAGACCATCGCGATAAAAATAATGGCCAAGCCGAACGTAGCGATCGGAATCGTTTCGGCGCGCTTCGGAAGAATCGAGAATCGTCCGTACACAAATTCGATGTGTACCCAATAGACGAGCAAAGAAGTCTGGCCAATCTGGATCAGCGGGCTGAAACCCCACTGCCCCGCTCCCCAGCGGCACCACGCGTAAGCCAGGAAAACAATCATCATGAGAATTCCAACCCGCGCCAGGAAGAAATTGGGACTCGTGTGCCAGTAATCGTACACGGCGTAAAATTGGCGTGGCCGCCTATCGAGCCAATTGGAAAGATAGCAAAGCCCAAGGCCAGCCAGACCCACCAACGCAGTGAGCTTCGCCAAGTTCTGTTTGGTCCAATCGCTGAAGAGCAAAAACCCGAGCGCGAGACCAGCGAAGGCGAATGCTGTCCAGGGAAACATCGGGAAGAGCCAGGGCTGCGGCTTGTCGTATATATGAACGCCGTTGATGTATGACTCGACATACCAAGGGAGCCAAAGGATTCGCCAAGTGGTCCAAAGAGGCGGAGTGGCAAGCGCAATGGCCAATGCCGTGAGCGCAGCAACGACTGCATTTGCCGCCCTGGTTTTTGTAAGGCGTGAAACAACTCCCATCATCATCATGGAGAGTCCGATTGTGTTCAGGATGTCTACACGCAAGAGATCGGTCCAGGGGGCCCAAGGCTGGCCGAGAATGAATTCCTGCACACGAAACAGCAAACCGAGTGCATAAATTTCCGCGCCGCGGCGGATTGTGGTGAGGGCAACTTGGTTGGCGGAGATAGCTTTGGCGCGCATACGGTCAGTGACAAGTGCGAACGACACTCCCGCAAGAAATAAGAAAAGCGGAGCGGGCAGCGTGCCGCCTAGTTGCGACCATTTGATGAAGGAGCCTTCGCGCGCCAAGCTCCCGAGCCACGAATCGTAGCAATGCGTTTGGAACATCAAGAGGCAGGCGAGGCCGCGCATCCAGTCGATGTAGGCGAGGCGTTGCTGTTTTCCGGCGTCAGCCATCAGTCGAATCGCCGCACAGAATCGCCGAGGCGGAAGCGCAAAGCAAGTTTTTCCCGGAACGCATGCACGCTCCAGTAAAATCCCCGGCGTGACGCCTAAATCGAGTTCATGGCAGATGAGCTTGCCTGTTGCCTTGGCTATCTGGGCAGCGGTCATTTTGCTTGCAGCATTTACGGGAATTCGTTTGGGGTATTCCGGCCCGCGATTCGTTATTGCCCTTGGAGTGGCGGCGGCTCTTTTCGCTTTTGAATTTTTCCTCGCCGCACCCAAGGTGTTTGGCGCCGTGTGGAGTGTGCTTGGGGAAAGAGGGGCGGTTGTGGCGGCGCTGGTGCCACTATTTGCGGTGCTGATCTATTCGATGGGAGTTGGCGGCAACTGGAAGTACACACTGATCGGCGCAGCATACGCGGCGCTGCCGAGTTTGCTGCTTGCTGCGAGCGCGGGTCGGCCAGGTGCTACGTGTGTGGATTACCTTGCGGTGGCGATCATCTGGCTACCCGTCGAGTTTCGCTGGATGTATCGGCTCTTTCCCTTTCCGCCACAACTGACACACACCTTAACGATTCTCCTGGCTCTCAGCACGGGTGTAGCGGGGTTTGTCGTGCTGCGGAGACTCGAAGGCGTTCGCTACGCAGTCGAATGGACGCGTGGTGCGGGTTGGATTGTGCTGTCGCATTTTGTGCTGTTTGCGCTGATCGCCGTGCCGCTGGGGATTGGCATCGGATTCATTGCGTACGATCCGTCGGTCGCGCGGCTTCGGTCACTGTCCGTGGCTGTGATCGGAATCACGTTTTTTACGGCGTGGCCGGAAGAATTTCTATTTCGGGGGATTCTGCAGAATCTTTTCTCGCGCACGTTGAAGAGCCAGTGGATCGGCTTAGCCGTGGCATCTCTCGTTTTTGGCTTGTCGCATATTCTTCATGCGCCGTTTCCGAATTGGAAGTACGTGATTCTGGCGACGATCGCGGGGGGATTTTACGGGCACGCGTGGATGAAAACCGGCTCGCTGTTACCTGCAGCGCTCGTACATGCGCTGGTGGATATTTCCTGGCACTTGCTGTTTCGCTGACCTTGCCGAGCGAGCGCCGCTAGTGAACGACACCTGCGAGGGGGCTGGAGGCGTTGGCGTAGAGCTTTTTCTCGATGCGGCCGGCAAGAAACGCTTTGCGGCCGGCGTCGACTGCTGCACCCATTGCTTCCGCCATCAGGATCGAATCCTGAGCACCGGCGATCGCAGTGTTCATCAGCACGCCATCGGCGCCCAATTCCATGGCCAGAGCGGCATCGGATGCGGTGCCAACACCAGCGTCGACGATGAGAGGCAGTTCGGTGATGCGCTCGCGGAGAATTCGGAGATTTGTCGTGTTCTGAATGCCCATGCCGGAACCGATAGGCGCGCCGAGCGGCATGACGGCGGAGGCGCCGGCGTCGATGAGCTTGCGGGCAACGATGAGATCGTCGTTTGTATAGGGCAGAACTACGAAGCCTTCCTTGACGAGGGTTTTGGTGGCGCTGATGAGAGCTTCCGTATCGGGGAAAAGTGTTTGCTCGTCACCGATTACTTCGAGCTTTACCCATTCGGAGAGGCCGACTTCGCGGCCGAGGCGCGCGGTGCGCACGGCTTCGTCTGCGGTGTAGCAGCCCGCGGTGTTGGGGAGGATAAAGAAATTCTTGCGGTCGATATAGTCGAGCAGGGATTCTTTCGTGCGATCGTTCAGATTGACGCGCCGGACAGCGACGGTAACCATATCCGCACCGGAAGCCTGGTGGGCGCGCGCCATTTCCTGAAAGCTGCGGTATTTCCCCGTGCCAACGATAAGGCGCGAATGAAACTGGCGCCCAGCGATTGTAAGTTGATCGGACATTTCTCTTCCCTTCCTCGCGCGCTTTCTCTTCCCGGCGCCTATTGTACTCCGGCGATAGCGATTCGCGCACCCGCCGGGCACGCAACCGGCGTCGACGGTGCCAGTGCCCAAGGCTGTTAGGCCAAGTGGTGAGGGCGCGGCTCTTCGACATCGGCGTAGAGACGGGCGATCACATCCTGATAGCGCTGTTCGATGACGCGGCGTTTCATTTTCAATGTGTAAGTGAGTTCGCCGCCAGCGTAGGTGAAATCCTGCTCGAGCAGGGCGAAGCGCTTGGGCTTTTCGTATTGTGCTAGCGCAGCCGTGAGGCGTTCTATTTCGCTTGAGAGAAGATCGCGCAGCCAAGGGTCGGCTGTCATCTGGGCGGGCGTAGCAAAATCGTGACCTGCTTTTCGCGCGGTGGTCTCGATGTTAGCGAAATTCGGGACGATGAGGACGGAGACGAATTTTCGCGTGTCGCCAACGACGATCGCGTTGGTAATGTAGGGCGAAGTCTTTAGAGTGTTTTCAATCGGCGCGGGCGCGACGAACTTTCCGGCCGCTGTTTTCAGCAGTTCTTTCTTACGATCGGTGATGATCAGGTAGCCGTCTTCGTCGAGACGGCCGATGTCGCCGGTGCGAAACCATCCATCGGGGGTGAAGACCTCATGCGTCGCTTCTGGCTTATGGTAATAGCCCTGCATGACGTTCGGGCCTTTGACCAGGATTTCTCCGTCCTCTGCGATTTTCACCTGAACATTCGGAATCGGACGGCCGACGGTACCGATTTTGTTCGCCGTCGGGGTGTTGGCGGTGACGACAGGAGATGTTTCGGTGAGCCCATAGCCTTGATGAATCGTCACGCCGACGGACCAGAAAAATTCCGCAAGTTCTGGTGCCAGCGGGGCGCCGCCAGCGGAGAATCTTTGAGTGCTACCACCCAGCCCTTCGCGAATTTTTGAGTAGACGAGAGCGTCTGCTACTCGCCAACGTAGTCTCAGACCTGGCGATGGACTTTTTCCATAAGCGCGCCACGGAACGGATTCTTCGGCCACTCGAAGCGACCAATCGAAAATATTGCGCTTGATCCCGGATTCGCGGCTGCCTTTCTCGAGAATATTGGCGTAAATTTTCTCGAAGAATCTCGGGACCGCGGCGGCGAGCGTGGGATGTATTTCGAGCAAGGCCTGCGGGACGTCTTCGATTCTTTCGAGGTAGGCGATGGCCACGCCGTTGAACATGTAACTGTATGCGGCGGTGCGCTCGTAGACATGGGCGAGTGGCAAGAATTCGAGCGCAACATCCGAGGAAAGCAAGCGGTGGCCGGACGCACTATCGATGCAATTTGAGCTGAGATTTGAATGGGTAAGCATTACACCCTTGGGCTCGCCCGTGGTGCCTGAGGTATAGATGATGGTCGCGAGGCTGTCGCCCTTAATTTCGGCTGCCCGGCAACGATATTCGGCGATGTCGCCGTCCATGGTTGACGCGATCAAGGTTTCGTATCGGAGAATGTCGGAGTCCAGATCGCTATCGGACGCGGCAGAGATGACATGTTCAAGGGCCGGAATCCCCCTGCGGCACTCGGAGATTTTTTTAGCTTGCGATGCGCCGGCGGTGAATACGACCCGGGCGCCTGAATCGTTGAGGATATAAATCAGACGGTCGTGCGACTCGTTGAAGTAGACCGGCACGTTGACCGCGCCGAGACCTTGAATCGCAAAATCCGCTGTGTGCCATTCTGGGCAGTTGGGCGCAAAAAGTCCAACGCGATCGCCCGGCACGATGCCGAGTTCGGCGAGCGCTTTCGACAGCCCGGCGACTCTGCGAAGCATCTCCTGTGCGGTTATGGATTGCCAGCCGGCAGCGGTGCGATACATCTGGGCGCGCGGGTTCGCAAAACGGTCAACGGCATTGAGGAAAAGCTTTGTGAGGGCCGGATACTCGCTCGCCATTTCCTAGACTCTAGCGTATGGGCTCGCGGCGCGCAACGCGGCGCTACTCACACGCGCCTCGGTGAGATAAGATGCCGGCAGAGGAAGTTTTATGTCGAAGCTTTCAACGGACGAATCGATTGGCTATCAACCGATGCGCGCCGCGCGCGGCACGCAGATTTCGTGCAAAGGATGGCAACAGGAAGCCGCGTTACGGATGCTGATGAATAATCTCGATCCGGAGGTCGCTGAGAAACCTGAGGATCTGATTGTTTACGGCGGACGCGGAAAAGCGGCGCGAAATTGGAATTGTTTCCACGCGATTGTCGAGTCGCTGAAGTCGCTCGAGGGGGACGAAACGCTGTTGGTGCAGTCCGGCAAGCCCGTCGGAATTTTTCGCACGCACGCGTACGCGCCGCGGGTGCTGATCGCCAACTCGAATCTGGTGGGACATTGGAGCGATTGGAAGAATTTCGACGAGCTCGATCGTTCGGGCCTGATGATGTACGGGCAGATGACTGCCGGTAGCTGGATTTATATCGGGTCACAGGGAATTCTTCAGGGGACATACGAAACGTTTGCCGCGGCTGGCCGAAAACATTTTCATACAGGAGACCTTGCCGGGAAATTAGTGGCGAGTGGCGGAATGGGTGGGATGGGAGGCGCGCAGCCTTTGGCAGCGACGCTGAACGGAGCGGCGTTTTTGGGGATCGATGTCGATCCGGACCGCATTAAGAGACGCGTGAAGAGCGGTTACTGCGATGTGATGGTGAGTGACCTGGACGAAGCGCTGCGCATACTGAAGAACGCAGTGCGCACGCGCGAGGCAACGTCTGTGGGGCTGGTCGGAAATTGTGCCGACGTGATCCCGGAGCTGGCGCGACGCGGCGTGGTTCCAGACCTGCTTACGGACCAGACGAGCGCTCATGATCCGATCGGCGGCTACATCCCTGACCGGCTCGATGTAGTGCAGGCAGCGGAGTTGCGGCAACGAGATCCGGAAACGTACCGCAAGCGTTCGCTCGACTCGATGGCCAAGCACGTGGAAGGAATGCTGGCATTGCAAAAACTGGGCGCCGTAACATTCGATTACGGCAACAACATTCGGACATTCGCTTACCAGCAAGGCGTCAAGAATGCTTACGATTTCCCAGGGTTTGTACCAGCTTATATTCGGCCGCTCTTTTGCGAAGGGCGCGGGCCCTTTCGCTGGGCGGCACTTTCGGGAGAGGCTTCGGATATCCATCGCACGGATCAGCTGGTGCTTGAAATGTTTCCGCACGATGAGATTCTCTCGCGCTGGATCAAGCTGGCGCAGAAGCGGGTGAAATTTCAGGGACTGCCTGCGCGAATTTGCTGGCTGGGCTACGGCGAGCGCGACAAGTTCGGGTTGGCGTTGAATGATCTGGTTGCGCGAGGCGAACTGAAAGCGCCGATCGTGATTGGACGCGATCACTTGGACTGCGGCTCCGTTGCGTCGCCATTCCGCGAGACGGAAAAAATGCTCGATGGTTCGGACGCCGTGGCGGATTGGGCGTTTTTGAATGCCATGCTGAACACAGCGAGTGGGGCGAGCTGGGTTTCGATTCACAACGGTGGTGGCGTTGGCATCGGCTATTCGCAGCATGCGGGGCAAGTGACGGTGGCGGATGGGACGAAAGAGATGGCTTCGCGCATCAAGCGCGTCCTGACGAACGATCCGGGCATCGGGGTTGCCAGGCACGTGGATGCGGGGTATCCGGAGGCTATTGAGTTCGCGAAGAAAGCCGGCGTGAAAATTCCGATGGCTTAGGGCACGGGCAGTATTTCAAGCTGCATGGGAGAGAGTGCATGATCGTTGTTACAGGAGCAACGGGACGCACAGGGAAAGCGGCGGCAGAGTCGCTGCTGGCGGCGGGTGTAAATGTTCGCGTGGTGAGCCGCGACGCGAAGAAGCTCGACGCGCTTGTGGCCCGGGGAGCGGAGGCTTTCGTCGGCAACGCCGAAGATCGGCAGGCAATGGCGAAAGCATTTGAGGGTGCTGCCGGCGTCTATTTGGTGGTGCCCGAGGACGTCACCCAGCAGGACTTGCGGGCCCATCAGGAGCGCATTTCCGGCTCTTACGCTGCGGCAGTGACCTTTGCGCGCGTTCCTTACGCGGTCGCCTTGAGCAGCATCGGGGCGCAGCACGCCGAGGGTACAGGTCCGATCGTTGGCTTGCACAACATGGAACAGAAGCTCAACAAAGTGCCTGACCTGAACGTGCTTTACCTGCGCGCTGGCTATTTCATGGAGAATCTCTTAATGAGCATCGCGCCGATGCGCTCGATGGGAATTCTGCCAGGCGGCATGACAGGCGATCTGGCAACACCATGGATTGCTACGAAGGATATCGGCGAGTACGCGGCCACCCGTTTGATGGCGCGCGATTTCTCGAGCAAGTCCACACAGGAATTACACGGGCAGCGTGATATCACGATGAAGGAGGCGTCTTCTGTAATAGGCAAGTCGATCGGTAAACCTGGTCTGTCCTATATGCAGGTGCCATTCACGATGCTGGAGCCTGCGCTCGTACAGATGGGATTGCCGAAGAGCACGGCGGCGCTGCTGATTGAAATGTGGAAAGGCGCGAACGCCGGCCTCATCGCGCCGCAGGAGCAGCGGACGGCCAAAAATAGCACTCCGACAACGCTGGAATCCTTCGCGACGGAAGTCTTCGCGCCCGCCTTTCTGAGCAAGACCGTCGGCGCATAGCGTTCATTCCATGCGCGCTTCAATAAAGAGCTGTGCCCGCGTTCTCGGTAATATTTGGGGGCCCGCTGCTGACTAGATGGTCTTTTGGCTGATGTCACGCTAGTATCAAGCCCGCCCATGCCTGATTGGCTGATTACCGGCTGCTCTCAGTTGCTGACCCTTCGCGGCAATGTACCCCGGCGCAGCCGCGCGCTTGGCGAGTTGGGAATTGTTCGAGACGGCGCTCTTCTAATACATGACGATCGCATCGAGGCGATAGGAACGCGCCGCCAAATCGAAAGCTCGCGGAAATCGCGGCGTGCGGAAAAGCTCGACCTCGCGGGGCGCGTCGTCTTGCCGGGTTTTGTCGATTCGCATACTCACTTGATTTTTCCCATGAGCCGAGCCCATGAATACGAACAACGCATTTCAGGCGCTACCTACGAGGAGATTGCAAAGAAGGGGGGTGGAATCCATTCGAGCGTGCACAACCTCCGCCGCACTTCTTCAAAGGAACTCAAATTGAGCGCAATCGTGGCGTTGCATCAGTTCGCGGCGTATGGTACCACCACGATCGAAGCGAAAAGCGGATACGGTCTCGACTGGAAGAGCGAATCGAAAATCCTGAACATTATTTATGAGCTGCATCAGGAACAACCGATTGATATCGCCGCAACTTTTCTTGGCGCTCACACCGTACCCGTCGAATACAAAGGACGGGCAGACGCCTACGTAACTCTCCTGTCGAAAAAATGGATTCCGAATGTCGCCATGGCCGGTCTTGCTGAATTCTGCGATGTGTTCTGCGATCGAGGCTCGTTTACAGTACCTCAGGCGCGCAAGATTTTGACAGCTGGACGCGCCTGCGGCCTGGTCCCGCGCCTGCATGCCGAGCAGCTTGCGCACACGGGCGCTGCGCGACTGGCGATTGAGATGCACGCGGCCAGCGCAGACCATCTTGAAAAACTTGACGAAGCGGACGTTCGCGCCCTCGCACTTTCCAATGTAGTTTGTACGCTGTTGCCGGGATGTTGCTTTCATCTGGGGCTGAGCCACTACGCGCCGGCACGCCGGCTGATCGAAGCGGGAGCCATCGTTGGGTTGGCAACCGATTTTAATCCCGGCACCAGTCCGACAGTCAGCATGCCAATGATCCTGTCGCTCGCTTGCACGCAGATGCGCATGACGCCCGCGGAGGCAATAGCCGCCGCGACCATTAATCCCGCCTATTCCCTGCGCCAGCAAGACCGCATCGGCTCTCTTGAGGTTGGCAAGTATGCCGACCTTGCTGCGTTTGACGTGGCCGACTACCGGGAAATTCCGTATTATTTCGGTGTGAACCTTTGCAGCCTGACGATGAAGCGCGGAAACGTCATCTATTCAAACAACTGAAATTCCATGAAACGACTTGTCGAGTGCGTGCCGAATTTTTCCGAAGGTCGTGACGCCGCGAAAATCGATGCAATCATCGCCGCGATGCGCGAAGTTCCGGGTGTGTTTCTCCTCGACCGTGAAAGTGATGCGGACCACAATCGCAGCGTCGTGACGCTGGCTGGAGAACCTGAGGTGGTTGCGGAAGCAGCCCTTCGCGGCGTGGGAAAAGCGGCTGAGCTGGTTGACTTGACGAAGCATTCAGGAGCGCATCCGCGAATGGGCGCGACGGATGTGGTGCCGTTCATACCCATCGACGGAGTGACGATTGACGATTGCGTCGTGCTGGCGAAGAAAGTGGGACGCGAAATCTGGGAGCGCTACCGCATCCCGGTATATTTCTACGAGGCTGCGGCGCAGCGGCCCGAACGTACAAATCTTGAAAATATTCGGAAGGGACAATTCGAGGGGTTGCGTGAGGAAGTGCTTCGCAACCCGGATCGCGCTCCCGACGTCGGGGAGCCTCGATTGCACCCGACGGGCGGCGCTACCGTAGTCGGGGCGAGAAAATTTCTAGTCGCTTACAACATCAATCTGAACACTCCCGATATCGAAATCGCCAAGCGCATCGGGAAAAATATCCGCTTCTCGAATGGCGGGCTGCGCTACGTAAAGGCCATGGGCGTGGACCTGCGCGCGCGAAACCTTGCGCAAGTCTCCATCAACATGACGGATTTCGAGCAGACACCACTTCATCGCGTGTTCGAAATGGTGAAGCGCGAAGCGGAGCGATATGGCGTATCGATCGTCGGAAGCGAAATTGTCGGACTGATTCCCAAGCGCGCGATTGAACTGACTGCCGATTTTTATCTGCAGCTCGAGAACTTTTCTCCCGCGCAGGTGTTAGAGAATCGTCTGGAAGCTTCGCTCGGCGGAGCGGCTTCGGAAGGCCCCGGACGCCTCGCAGCGATAGCGCAGCCATTTCTCGATTGCGTCGCACAGCCAACCGCGGCGCCAGGAGGCGGTTCCGTATCAGCGTTTGCGGGTGCTCTAGGAGCCAGCTTGGGCCAGATGGTTGCGGGGCTCTCGCGGAAGAAAAAATCGCAGGCAGCTTTCGTCGAGCAACTTAGCAAGGCTGTTTCAGAGTTTCACGCTGCAGGTCAGGAGTTGGCGAAAGCGATCGATCGGGACGCATCCTCCTTTGAGTCCGTTATGGGTGCTTACAAATTGCCTCAAGGCACGCCTGAAGAGCAGCGAAAACGTGATGATGCGATACAGCGCGCTTTGCATGGGGCGGCAGAGGTTCCGCTCGAGGTCGCGCGTAAAGCTGCCGACGTGTTCGAACTGCTAGGGCAACTGGAATCGATCTCCAGCGCGTCTATGATGTCAGACCTGCGCGTGGGGCGTTTGATGGCTGCTTCAGCGGTTCGAGGAGCCCTCGAAAACGTGGCCATCAATCTCGAGACCATCACCGACGCCAATTTCGCGCAGCGTTTGCGGTCCGAATCGGCAACTCTTTTATCTCGTGTAAGTGAAGACGCCGCTGTGATTGGTCGATAGCGCTGAATAGGCAAAAACAACTGAGGATAAAAAAGTGAGACAGTCTAGCATTCGTTTGAGCGCGTTTGCACTGCTTGCATTGGCAGCAATATTTGCATCGCTCGCCGGGATCCCGTCTCCCATCGCGGCAGGTTCGCTGAGCACGGGAGTCATCGGCCTGTTCCCGAAACAGGTTGGCGAGTTCGCCTACGCCGATTTGAAAACGGCTCGAAAATACCCATGGTTTCCCAAGTTGCGTGAACAACTTTTGCCCAGCAAGTTCCGCCAGTTCGAGCAGTTTCTAACATCGTCTGGAGTAGATCCGAACTCACAGGTGGAAGAACTGGCGTGGGGCGGGCTGCCCGTTTCGAAAGCCGGCGGTGAGGATGTGGTCGGCGTAGCGCTGGGACCATTTGACCCGTCGTCCACCGAGGCACAATTCAAAGCGAAGAAGCTGCCGTCCGTTGAATATCATGGTTATCGTCTCTGGGCATACGGCAGCGGGACCGGCGAAGGCGACATACTTTTTACATTTCTTGACAGCAACACCGCGGCCTTCGGCCACCGAACGGCGCTTGAACAACTGATTGAAGTTCGAATGGGCGGCGCAGCAAGCTTGTTGACGAACGACCAGCTATTTCCGCTCATTAACGAGGTGAACGGAAGCGGCCTCGTCTGGGGTGTGCTCGATAAGAACTATACGCACCTTGCGATGCAGCAGCTTTTCCCGGAGACCAGCCAGTTCCCTCAGGCAGCTGCTATCGTTGAGCGATTAAAAGCCATGACCATCAGTGTGGATGCGAGCAGTGGCGTGAATGCGAAGTTCCAGGCAGTATGCAATTCCACCGACGATGCCAACCTTCTGGGCGCCGCGTTCCAGGCGGGCTTGATGTACAAGCGCTATCAAGAAGCGCAGGCCAATCCTGACTTCGCGAAGGTGTTGGACGGGGTGAGTGTGGTGCCGGCTGGTGACCGTCTAAAAGTCGAAGCACCGGTAAGCGAGGCGCAGCTCGGTTCGCTGATCAACACCAGGATCTTTGCTGTTCCCATGTAGATGCAAGAATGCCGTGGAACGAATCGGGGTTTGAGAGCCGCAAGCTAGACTTTAGCGCTGTGTTGGTCTCGATATTTGATGAGCGTCATTCGCGAGCGGCCTTCGTGAGTATCGTATTGCACTCGGTCAACTCGCGTATCCTGGAGTGAAGCGCTGATTTTCCTGCCCGCATGGTCTCTCGAACCGCCGCCCGCGAACGTGTCAAGCCCCGCCGATGGCTTCGATTCGCCTGAATGCTCAATCGTTACCTGCACTCGATCTGGAAAATCTTCGATCACCATCCTGAGGTCGCGATCTCCCGTGCTATCGTTTCCGAGCAGAGGAAACGTTTCGCGAACGGCCTCGACGGCAGCCTCGGCGAATCCATGTTGAGCTTCTCTCGGGAGACCCGCGCGGTGGGCGGAATGCGAAACAATCGCCCCTACGGCAGCGAGCAGCCGCGGGTCATTGTGCACCTTAAGCTCTGTTCGTGCTGGGTCAGCGGTCACTGGTCTCCACAACGCGCACGTCGCAAGCCTCGCGGCAATCCGGACAATAATACAACCCATCGACGCAAAGTCGAATGCTGTGTTGTGACTGGCAGAAGCAGCAGAATTTTTCGCAGGTGCACTGCGTCTCCGGTTTGTCGCATTGTGAGCAAAGGACTGTCACAGAACTGCAATCTCCGCCAGACTAGGATGCTTCGGAGGTTCAATACTAGGCTAGTCGCGGATAGGCGACAAGCGGGTTCGCGAGCACGATTGCCGAGAACGGGACCGGGCAGCCGAGTTGCTAGGGTCTTGCGCGAATTGTGCCCTGGGGCGCTTTCTTGACACTTCGAAACACGCATGCTACGTTGATTTTCTTGTCTTCTGCGATGAGAAATCCTCTGTGACGACACCGGCCACTGCTGAATTGCGCAAAACAGCTTTGAATTCAGTTCATCGGCGTTTGGGCGCAAAAATGGTTAACTTCGGCGGGTGGGATATGCCGCTCGAATATTCAGGCATTCTCGCTGAACACGGTGCAGTTCGCACCCGCGCTGGACTGTTCGACGTAAGTCACATGGGTGAAATCGAAATCCGAGGCGCCCAAGCTCTCGACCTCGTCCAGCAAGTGAGCTGCAATAACGCAGCAAAGCTGGCTGTGGGGCAGGCGCACTACTCAGGCCTGATGACCGAGCGTGGCACTTTTGTGGACGACTTGCTTGTTCATAAAATCTCGGACACTCATTATTTGCTGTGCGTGAATGCAGGCAATCAGGACGGCGACTTTGAGCACATCCGGGCAAATAATAAATTCGATGCGAAGGTCGAGAATACCGGACCACGATACTCCCAGCTCGCCATCCAAGGCCTGCGCGCAAAGGAGATTCTTCAGCGCCTGACGCGAGCTTCGCTCGATTCAATCGGCTACTACCACTTTGCTTTTGGTGAAGTTAGCGGAATTCATTGTTTGATCGCTCGCACCGGTTATACCGGCGAAGACGGATTTGAGATCTACTTCGATCCCCAGCACTCGGAAAAGCTTTGGGGTGAATTGATGGAAGCGGGCAAATCCGCGGGACTCTTGGCCTGCGGGCTGGGGGCTCGCAACACTCTGCGCATGGAAGCCGGCATGTGCCTGTACGGGCATGAGATCGATGAAACCACTACGCCGCTCGAAGCCGGTCTCGGATGGATCTGCAAGCTTGATAAAGGGCCGTTTTTAGGAAGCACTGCGCTGAATGAGCAGAAGCGGTGCGGTATCGACCGGCGACTCGTGGGTTTCGAAATGCTCGACAAGCGCATCGCCCGCGATGGGTACACGGTGTTGATCGATGGCCGCGATGCAGGACGAGTGACGAGTGGCGGCCCTGCGCCGTTCCTCAAGAAGAACATTGGCATGGCGTATGTTCCTTCGACGACAGGCTCGGCTGGAACCACCCTTGAAATCAGCATTCGTGGACAAGCTGCGCCGGCGCGAATCGTGGCACTGCCGTTTTATAAGCGGCCTCACTGACCGAACAACATCGAATCTGGCAGCGACCAGGGGGCGGAATGTATCCGAAAGATTATCGCTACACGAAAGAACACGAGTGGATCAGGGCGGACGGCGCTATAGGCACCATCGGAATCACCGACTACGCACAACATGAACTTGGAGACGTTGTGTTTGTCGAGTTGCCTAAGGTGGGAACTCAGTTGAAAGCCGGACAGTCACTTGGAACAATCGAATCTGTAAAGGCCGTAAGCGAAATTTTCACTCCGGTAAGCGGCGAAGTGACCGAAACGAACCCGGCGCTGGTCGATGCGCCCGAGAAAATCAATTCCGATCCACACGGATCGGCATGGCTCATCAAGATTCAACTTGTTGATCTCAAAGAGCCAGCGGCGTTGATGGATGCCGCAGCGTACGAGGCGTATATCGCCGGGAAAGCGAAGGAACACTAGGCCTGATGCGTTATCTTCCCAAGAGCCCGTCGGAACGCCAAGAAATGCTCGCGGCGGTCGGCGTTCAATCTGTCGACGAACTTTTCCAATCCATACCGGAGAAGTTCCGTCTCCGCACCCCGCTTCCCCTCCCCGGACCGCTCTCTGAGGCTGAGATCGTTCAATATTTTCAAGCGCGAGCAGCCGAGAACGCCAGAGGCTTCACTTCGTTCCTCGGGGCCGGTGCGTACCCTCATTTGCGTTCAGTAGTTACTGACGCTCTTGTGCAGCGCGGCGAGTTCCTCACCTCCTACACTCCTTACCAGGCGGAATTTGCTCAGGGCACTCTGACTGCAATCTTCGAGTTTCAGACGCTGATGGCGCAGCTGACCGGCCAGGAAGTAGCGAACGCTTCGATGTATGACGGCTCAACAGCGCTCACCGAAGCCGCGCTGATGGCGGAGAGGCTCACCGGCCGGAACAGAGTGCTCGTCGCGCGAAGTGTGCATCCGGAGTATCGGCAGGTTCTCGCGACCTATGCTCGCAATCTGGGGCTTGAAATCGAAGAACTGCAATACACGCAGTCGGGTCAAATCGATCGCGGTGCATTGACTCCCGAAAGGCTTTCGGACGCCGCGGCGGTGATCGTGCAAACGCCGAATTTCTTCGGCGTTCTCGAGGAAATTCCGGCCCTCGCCACCGCCGCGCATGCGGGTGGCGCTTTGCTGGTGGCGTCTATCACCGAGCCTGTCTCGCTCGGAATCGTGCGCCCGCCCGTCGAGGCGGATATTGTCGCAATGGAAGGGCAGGGCTTTGGCGTTTCGCCGAGTTATGGCGGTCCCTACGTTGGTGTGATTGCAACGCGCGAAAAATTCGTCAGGCAGATGCCGGGGAGGCTTTCCGGGCAAACGACCGACGCTGCCGGGCGGCGCGGCTTTGTGCTGACCCTTGCGACGCGCGAGCAGCATATCCGTCGCGAGAAGGCGACGTCCAACATCTGCACGAATGAAGCGCTATACGCGCTTGTCGCCACCATCCATCTTTGCCTGATGGGCAAACAGGGGTTGCGAGAAGTGGCGTCTCAAAATCTGGCGAAGGCGCGTTTCGCACAGGCTGAACTCGAGAACATTCCCGGTGTGCGCCGTACCTTTTCAGGACCTACGTTTAATGAGTTCACACTCGAATTTCCGCGATCTGTAAAAATGATTAATTCCGCCCTCTTGCGCGAAAAAATCATAGGGCCATTTGCGCTCGGCAGACACTATCCTGAATTGACCAAGCGCGCGCTGGTCTGCGTGACCGAAACGATGCCGCGAGCTGAAATCGAGCGTTTCGCCGGTGCCCTGAAGAAAATTCTCGAGACCGTGGTATAGGAGCTTCTGACTTGAGTTCGAAAGTCGTAGATACTGAAACGGCTGCCGCCTCGATCAAGAAGGTGCGTCCGCACCCGAACCAAAACGAGGGGTTGATATTCGAGAAGTCCGCTCCGGGCAAGCGGGGCATGGAGATTCCGCCGCTAGATGTGCCAGCCGTTGATCCTTCCGCGACGCTTGGACCGGAATTCACGCGTGATTCAATCGAGGGTTTTCCCGAAGTCAGCGAGATCGAAGTGATCCGGCATTTCACGCGGCTTTCCACCTGGAATTACGCGATTGACCTGGGAATGTATCCGCTCGGCTCCTGCACCATGAAGTACAACCCGCGCGTTAACGAATTCGTCGCGCGCCTGGACGGACTCGCAAGCGAGCATCCCGAGCAGCCTGCAGAAGTATCACAAGGCTGCTTACGCATTCTTTGGGACCTACAAAACTGTTTGCTGACAATTACGGGGATGGATGCTGCTACGCTTCAACCAGCAGCAGGAGCGCAGGGTGAGCTTGCTGGCCTGTTGATGATCCGGGCCTACCTCGCGAGGATAGGAAATCCTCGCAAGAAAGTCTTGATACCTGACTCCGCTCACGGGACGAATCCTGCGTCCGTGGTGATTGCGGGCTATGAAGTGCAGAACATCCGCTCCAATTCGCGCGGGCAGATTGACACCGATCATTTACGCGAGTTTGTCACCGAAGATGTGGCCGCGTTGATGTTGACCAATCCCAGTACTCTTGGGGTATTCGAAGAGAGGATCGCGGAGATTGCGGAGATTCTGCATGAAAAAGGAGCGCTGCTTTACATGGACGGCGCCAACATGAACGCTCTTGCAGGCGTCACACGACCCGGAGATTTCGGCGTCGACGTAATGCATTTGAACCTGCACAAGACCTTCTCAACGCCGCATGGGGGCGGTGGCCCCGGCTCAGGCCCTGTGATGGTCAAGAGGATTCTGGAACCGTTCCTGCCAGTGCCCGTTGTGGTTAAGAAGGAAAATGGGCAGTTCGCACTCGATCAGAATCGCCCGCAATCGATTGGACGCGTGCGCGCCTATTGCGGCAACTTTGGCGTTCTGCTTCGCGCGCTTGCTTATACTCTGGCTTATGGCCCTGGCATTCGGCAGGCCACGGAAGACGCCGTTGTGAATGCGAACTACATCCGCAAGAATCTCGAAGAATATTTCGATCTGCCTTACAATTTACCTTCGATGCACGAAGTGGTGTTCAGCGACGCGCGACAAAAGAGACATGGCGTCAATACCATGGACATCGCCAAACGACTGATCGACTACGGCTTTCACCCCTACACGACGGCGTTCCCCCTGATTGTTCCCGGCGCCATGATGATTGAACCGACCGAATCCGAGTCCAAGGAAGAATGCGATTTGTTTATCGACGCAATGCGCTCCATCGCTGCTGAAGCCGAGGAAGATCCCAATCTTGTGAAAACAGCCCCGCACTCCACGCGCGTCGGCCGCCTCGACGAAGTCGCTGCAGCCCGGAAGCCAGTTCTTCGCTGGAAGCGATGAAAGATACGTCCGTAACGCGTGAAGAGGTTTTATCCATGACGCCGGAGCAGGCGACATTTCTTTTGAACATCCAGCTTCCGATCATTCGGAAGGAATCGGAGATTACGGCGCGCGTCATCAAATCCGTTCCCGGCGGCCAGGAATCTTATCGCCCCGCCCCTCACAGCCGCAGCGCGCTCGAGTTGGTTTGGCACATTGCAAGCTGCGACATCTGGTTTCTAGATGGTTTTCTCGCGGGCAAATTCGAGATGGAAGACGACAGTATGCCTGCCGATTTTTCTAATTCTGCTGATATTGCCGCCTGGTATGAAGATGAGTTCGGCCCGAAACTCGATCGAGTCGCCAAACTCCCCGCTGAGTTCTGGGCCGCTTCCTTGCCATTTTTCGGGATCTACAATCATCCCGCCGTTCTGTATTGGCATTTCATGATGTTGCATACAGCCCACCATCGCGGCCAGCTTTGCGCCTATCTGCGTCCCATGGGTGGCAGGGTGCCAAACATCTATGGCGGTAGCTTCGACGAACCGATGGAATCCTCGAAATAGAAATTTAATACCGAACAACTGGCCCAGCTGCTTCGATTCCCGAGGAAACGTGTTCAAACAAAAAAAAGAGGCATGCCTTCTTGAAGGCATGCCTCGCAGTTTTGATCAGGAACGTTATAAATCAGGTTACGACTTGTTCTTGTCGTTCTTCGCCTTTTCTACCGGAATCGTTCGGTTATTGGAAGAGGCCAGTTTTTTTGCTGTCCCGACATCTGCTGTCGCCGTCGCTGCCGGAAACATCGGAACCGGACGACCATCGGAGTGAGCGGCGGCGGCTTCAGCCATCGTCTCCGGAACCGGAGACGGAACCGGAACAAGTGCCCCTTCCGCTTCTTTTGAAAATCTCAAGGCTTGCTCGGCACCATCCCAATCGATCGAAATCACATCCCCGAGCGTCACTTGTTCGGTCGCAAGCAAGCTCGCAAGTGGATAGACAATGTGCCGTTCGATGGCACGCTTCAAGTGCCGCGCTCCGTATTTCAGGTCTGTACCCTCTTTCAGCAGGAACTCCCGCGCCGACTGGGTAACCCGGAACAAGAATCGCCCCTTAGCGGTCTCGAGCACGCGCTGCTGCACCATTCCCAACTCGATCTCCAGAATCTGTTCCAGCTGCTCGCTCCGTAGCGGGTGGAACACGATCGTCTTGTCGATCCGGTTCATGAACTCCGGCGCGAATTTCCTCTTCGCCGCTTCCGCTGCTGTCTTTTCCACCTTCTCGTCCAGCCGCGGCTTCGTGTCCGCTGGAACCGAGGGCGCAAATCCCATTCCGCCCGTCATCAACTCGGTGATTTCGCCGCCGCCCAGGTTCGACGTCATGAAAATCATCGTCTGCGACAAGTCTACTCGCCGGTTGTCTCCCAGCGTCAGCGTGGCCTTGTCCAAAATCCCCAACAGCAATTGCCACAGCGCGTCCGATGCCTTTTCGATTTCGTCGAACAGCAAAAATGAAATCTTCAGCTTCTCCGTGTGATACTGCGCGAGCGCTTCCTGCGTGATCAGCGGATGCGTTTCCCGATGCCCCAAATACCCCGGAGGCGACCCAATCAATTTCGCGATTTCGTGCGAGTGCTGGAATTCGGCGCAATCCACCTTGATCACCGCTCGCGGATCGCCAAACAGCACTTCCGCCGTGGCCTCGACGACGCGCGTCTTGCCGGCTCCGGTTGGCCCTAGAAACAGCAGGTTGCCCACCGGCCGCCCGGGTGAATTCAGGCCGGCACGAAACACCTGGTACAGGTCTACGACGGCCTGCA